>Ga0209123_1000505_pt1 | contig 49842 bp, 38 predicted proteins | sample BarGraIncu00431A_FD_184500 | JGI IMG/M metagenome (GOLD analysis project Ga0209123, IMG submission 184500) | Arctic peat soil microbial communities from Barrow, Alaska, USA - Barrow Graham LP Incubations 004-31A (SPAdes) (version 2) | ecosystem: Environmental > Terrestrial > Soil > Wetlands >...
GACCGGTATATCCTGTGGTACAATACCAAACGAATTAAGAAATCGCTGGGCTATCTTAGTCCAGCAGAGTATCGTCGACAGCGGCTACAGGCTGCATGATTTCGTCCAAGAAAGTGTCCGCACCCCCATAACCCAAAGCCTCAAACGACCTCTATAAGGGGTCATTTGAGGCTTTCACACCAAAAACCAAATAAAATGAGGCCACTGCTCCGGATTTTTCAATCACTTTTACAACAGCCCCTTTGTCATTATAAATGATGCCACTAGCATCGTGAATCGCGACATCAGGGTAATGATTTTCATTCAGGCAGATTCAATTTATCCGGTTTTTCTGTCATATTTTGTCTAATAGAAAATCCAATCAATACAACATGAATCGCATCAATGATAGTACTTGTTCGTTTTATTATCTCCAATAAAAAGGTTCAATTCAAATAGAATCAGCCAAGATATGCTGATGCAATGTCATTATTACTTTTTAGTGTATCTGGATCGCCTTCAAACGCCAAATTTCCTGTTTCAAGAACATAACAGTAATTGGATACTTCCATAGCCATCATAGCATTTTGTTCGACCAGCATGATCGTTTGTCCGGTCTCGCTGATTTTCAAAATGATTTCAAAGATTTCTTGTACAAGATTAGGGGCAAGACCCATGGATGGTTCATCAAGCTGAAGAATATCTCCGCCTGTAATCAGTGCCCGGCTGATCGCCAGCATCTGCTGCTCGCCTCCGGATAATGTGCCGCCCATTTGATGGAATCGTTCTTTAAGTCGGGGAAATAACTTGAGGACATATTCCTGCCTCTCATTAAAGAGGGCTTTGTTCTTCCTCTCATAAGTATAGGAAGCGACCCTCAAGTTCTCCGCAACTGTCAGTGCAGGGAAAATTCGACGTCCTTCCGGCACGTGTATGATACCTTGGCGGGCGATCTTAAAGGCAGGGGTTCCATTGATTTTATTACCTTTGAAAAGGACCGTACCGCTTTCAATCGGAATAACACCTGTGATGGAGTTCAGCGTGGTCGTTTTCCCGGCACCATTGGAGCCAAGAATTGATACAATTTCACCCTTAAATACTTCAAATGAAATCCCTTTCAGAGCCGATATTTTCCCATATGAAACATGAAGGTTTTCCACCTTGAGAATCGGGTTCAATCCATTATTTCTGTCACTGCTAACCATATTATTTCGCCTTTCCTAAATATGCTTCCAGAACGGCAGGGTTGTTCTGGATTTCCTGCGGTTTGCCTTGTGCCAGTTTCTTACCGAAATTGACCACCAGAATTTCGTCGCAAATCGACATTACCAGACGCATCTGGTGTTCTACAAGCATAACAGTCAGTCCATAGTGATCACGGATATTCAGGATCAGATTATTCAGCGAATCAATTTCTGTCGGATTCATACCTGCGGCAGGTTCATCAAGAAGGAGAACCTGAGGTTTGCAGGCTATCGCCCGGGCAATTTCTATTCTTCTTTGGGCGCCATAGGGAAGCGCTCCCGCCTTTTGGTGCGTATACTCGCCTAAGTCGAGGAAATCCAGTATTTGCATGCATTCTTTCTCAATCTGCGCTTCTTCCGTGCGAAATCTTTTGGATGTCAGAATTGCATCGACAACGTTGTATTTGATATGACCGTAGTAGGCAATCTTTAGGTTATCCAGAACAGACTGATTGTTGAAGAGCCTGATATTCTGAAAGGTTCTCGCTATACCGTGTGCTGCAATTTCATGTGCCGGAATTTTATTTATCACTTTGTCCAGGTGCTTTATTTCACCGGAAGTTGGAATGTATACACCGGAAAGCACATTAAAAACGGTCGTTTTCCCGGCTCCGTTAGGACCAATGAGGCCGAATATTTTCCCTTTTTCAACAGTAAAGGAAAGGTCATCAACAGCTTTGACACCGCCGAAATACATACAAACATTTTTGAAGGTTACTACTGTTTCGCTCATTGTTTACCTCCTTTCTGTTTCTTGTTAGTTCCGGCTGCTTTTCCTGCCCTGATCGAGGTAATTTTCTCTTTGATTGCACCAGGTAGATTTTTTATGTCTTTCCATGTAAGCTCCCGATTGCCATAAATACCGTTCGGGAGGAAAATCATTACGATGACCAGAATGCCGCCGCCGATAACCCATCGCCATATCCCGATGCCACGAAGGGACTGCACGAGAATCTGCCATACGGTTGCACCGATAATGGACCCGGTAATGCTGCCAACACCGCCCAGATAGACCATTACCAGACCATCCACGATCGATGTATAGCCATACGAAGCAGGATTAGTATAGGCAATCAGGTGTGCAACCAGACTGCCGGACACGCCGATCAGAAACGAAGAGAGTCCAAATGCAACAATTTTACTTCTCCTGATATTAACGGATACCAACTCCGCAGCCACCGGATCATCACGGATGGCAAGTATGCTTCTTCCAAACTTTGACTTGATATACTTCTTAACAACAATAATAGCAATAATTACGCATATATATATATATATTAAAGTCGTGTACTGGGGGATCGGACGAAGACCGCGAGAACCTCCAACAAACTCCATATTCTGTAAAATACTCTTTATTATGAGCGAAAAGCCAAGAGTTATGATAGCCAGGTAGTCGCCGCTTACCTTAAAAGATGCGACAGCCAGCAACATTCCGGCGAGCATACCCATGGTACCCCCGATCAGGATGCTGATTGGGAAGGTTAAAGCAGAATCAAACAGATACATACTGGCCAGCGCTGAGGAATACGCACCGATTGCCATAACACCTGCATGTGCCAATGAAAATACTCCCAGATAACCGTTGATCAGATTGACACCTAGAACAAAGATAGTATAAATACCAATATATTCAATGACGAGAATGATGGATGACTTGATCAACCCCATATTCTCAAAGACAAAACAGATTGCCAGACCAATGATAAATAAAATGATATTTATGATAATTTTATTGTTCTTGTTCCTGTTCATGACAATCCTCCTCAAACTTTTTCAATGAGCTTCTTGCCTAGAAGACCAGTAGGCTTGATCAGCAAGACAATTATCAGCACCGCGAAAGCAACTATATCACGATAACTGGAAACCGGAAGAAGCATTGGCGCAATGATGTTTACAGCAGCAAGAAGGAATCCGCCGAGGACTGCACCTTTCATACTTCCTATTCCACCAAGTACAGCAGCAGTAAAAGACCACCAGTTAATATTGTCACCTATATACGGATCGAAAATCGGATAGGCAACGCTATACAGGCTGGCACCGATTGCAGCCATGCAGGCACCGATAACGAATGATAAACTGATCAGAACGTCAGGAGAAATACCCATAAAACTCGCAGCTTTTTCGTCTTGTGAAACAGCGCGAAGCGCTATTCCCATTCTTGATTTCTGTAAAAACAAAGTCAGAACGATCATGAAAAATAGCGCGACCGCAATAATGACCAAAGTGGATGAAGAAATCGTGGCGCCACCGATTTTTAGAGCGGTACTCCCCACAATTACCGGCATTTTCTTAGATTCCGCGCCAGCAAAATACAGAGTCAGATATTCCAACATCAAACCAACACCGACCGAGGAAACGACAACCGAGACTTTCGGCGCCTTACGAAGCGGCCGGTAAGCTATCTTCTCTATTCCAAATGCAAGAACTGAAGTTACGACAATGGATATTAGCAGCGCAAGAATATACACAATCCAATTTACTTGGAACACAGAGTACATAGCACTTGCAGCAAAGAATAATACATATGTCGACACCATGAAAATTTCACCATGAGCAAAATTTACCAGTCCTGCAATACCATATACAATGGAGAAGCCAATTGCCAGCAGGGCATAAATGCTACCCAACTGCAGCAGGTTTGCGAATGTTTGTATATATACGCTCATATTGCAACCTCATTTCTATTCATACGTAAGCCTGTCCGCTTTGTATAATTTTGTTCGTTTTTTTAATACCAAATCTTTTTATGGGGTCAAACGCAAAATGGTTGGTGCCGGACAAATTTCATACCCAACTACCACTCATATAGCAGTTGGGTATGAAATAGTCAGACGGTTTTTAGATGATATATTCCCTTATTACTTAGGCGCAAGTGTTTCAAGATATGTAAATGCTCCATCAACAATTTTGATCATAACAGCAGATTTGGTTGGGTCGTGGGAACCATTGAAGTTCATTGTACCAGTTACACCCTCATAGGTTCCAATGTTTGCCAGTGCATCCCGAATTGCGTTTCTTTCAGTTGACTGAGCCTTCTCGATGGCTGTTTTCAGCAGGTAAACAGAATCGTAATTCAGAGCAGAAATATCGTTGGGAATTTCATCTGAACCATATTTTTTCTGGAATGCATCGATGAAGGCAAGTGCCTGAGCGGATGCCATATCCTTGGCATAATGTCCACACCAGACAGAACCATTCAAATTGCCTTCTGTATCGAGTTGCAAAAGAAGGTTGTCTCCCCATGTATCTGATCCGATAAACTGTCCTTTATATCCAAGAGCCACTGCCTGTGATGCCTGTGTGGCAACATCTGAATAGAAGTTCGGCAGAAGGAGGATTTCAGGATCAGCTGCAAGGATTTTGGTCAGCTGTGAAGTAAAGTCAGTCTCATTTGAATTGTAGCTCTGGTACTCTACAACGGTACCACCAAGTTTTTCAAAACTTGCTTTAAAAATTTTTGCAATTCCAACGCAGTAATCGTTGGACATATCATAAAGAATGGCAGCTGTTTTGCAGCCATTTTCTTTATAAGCATATTGCGCTAGGATTTGACCCTGAAAATCATCGGTGTAGCAAGCTCTGAAAAAATAATCACCCTTAGTGATATCCACTTGAGTGGCCCACGGTGTAATGGATGGAAGGCCCTCTTTCTCAACAATTGACTGACAGCCCAGACACATTGCACTGTCGTTGGGTCCGATCATTGCACATATGCTATCATCATCGGCGAAGGTCTGAGCAACTACTGCAGCAGACTCAGCATTGAATTCATTGTCCAGCTTTTTTGCTGCCATAGTATATTTTTTGCCATTGATTGTAATCCCACCGTTTGCATTGATCTCTTCAACAGCTAAATCAACACCGTTTCCGGATGACTGGCCAACTACAGGATTATCACCTGTAAGTTCATAATTGACGCCGAAAGTAATTACATTACCGTTATCAGCCTTAGTCGTCTTTTGAGCACAACCAGTCATCAAGCCGGCAGCCATGGTCAGACAGAGAAGAATTGCAACTGCTTTTTTCATGATCATTTTCCTCCTTAGATTTCTGCAGACATTACCTTATGTTTGAACAAGGTTTCCTTGTAAACACTCATATTAATATATTAGAAATATCATGGATGAGGCGCACAACTCCAGGTAATCACGGCTTCTTCTTCGCCGATATTACTAATTCTGTGACCGGTATCAGGCGGTATCAGCAAGGCGTCTCCCGCTTTGAGCTCGTAGGAATGATCGTCCTCCGGAAAATATACGAGCACATGTCCTTTTACACAAAAGAAAACTTCATCGGCTGCATTATGGCCTTTATCCAGGCCTCCCGTTTTTCGAGGTTCTAAAATTGACATTCCAAATGTGATCCTGTCGGTTGCAAAGTACAGTCTGCAAAGCTCTTCTTCATCCCAAACAGTATCCGTTTCTTTCTGATGTTTGACTATTCCTCTTAATTCAGGCATACAACCCCCATCGATAATGAATCAATTTGATACGATTTGGATTCTTATGATTTATTATTGCACGCTGTCGTACAATGTCAAGATGATTTTTCCAATAAATCGAATAAATTCTTATCAATTCCTAGAAATTCAACTATATACTGCTTGTTTTTAACTGATTTCATACAATTGACAGTGTCTTTTTGCTATGATACACTTTAGGAAAATCGTCAACTCGTTCCATTTTGTGTCATATATACCTTAAAATGTCAGTTTACTCCTCCTCTAATACCAATAAATGATCAAACAAGGAGCGGATTGGCACGAGATGCTCTATATGAAAGACGGGAGAATTTACATGGAACCACTTATTCTCAGTGTTGACCTTGGTACGACAGCCATCAAGCAGGCTATCATTAATAGAAAAGGGCAGATTATAGCGGAAGTGATGAAAGAATATGCCCTTGAGACACCTCATACCTTCTATGCCGAGTGCAGTGAAGAGACCTACTGGGAAGCTTTTTCTAATGGCTTAAAAGAGTTGTTAGGCAAGATTGGCGATCAGAGAGGTGATATTCAGGCACTGGGAATTTCTGCACAGGGAGAAACCCTTTTCTTTCTGGATAAGGATGGAAAACCTCTGCGCAATGCAATTGTATGGATGGATAACCGTGCTGATGTAGAGGCGAATGAACTTCGTTCTGTTTTTACAGATGAGGAGTGTTACCGAATTACCGGACAGGTAAGTTTTGATCCGTGCTGGCCGTCTGCGAAAATTCTCTGGGTAAAAAAGAACGAACCGGCAGTATTTGAAAACACTGCCTTCTTTGCCCTTATAGAGGACTGGCTGATCTACCGGCTGACCGGACGAAAAATATCGGAAGGATCCTTATTATGTTCCACTACCTATTGGAATATTCTTACAAAGTCTTGGTGGACAGAAATGATTGATTATTTAGGTGTGTCTCCTTCTCAGTTGCCAGGCATTGCAGAACCCGGTCAGAAAGTCTCAGTTATCAGCGCTCACGCTGCAAAGGAATTGGGACTTCCAGAAACAATTATGATCTGTACCGGTGCATTGGATCAGGCTGCCGGAGCAATTGGCATAGGCAATATTCGCCAGGGTCTCTTCTCAGAAAATATTGGCGCCGCTCTTGCTATTTGCGCACCCGTTTCCAGTCCACTATTTGACCCTAACCGTAAAATGCCGCTGCACTATTTTGGTATTCCCAATATGTATATGCTTCATACTTTTACTACTGGAGGTATGGCAATTAAGTGGTTTCGGGATAATTTCTGTGATGCGGAAGCCCAAATAGCAGATAGGACCGGCAAGAACGCATATCAGGTTATGGACAATACCGCTGCCGCTGTCATGCCAGGATGCGACGGATTAATTGCACTCCCGCACCTGAGCGGTTCAATGGCACCGGATATCAATTCAAAGGCAAAAGGTGTGTTCTATGGTTTCACATTAAACCACACCCGAGCACACTTTACCCGGGCGATCATGGAATCAATAGGTTTCATTATCCGCAGAAATATTGAAGCTTTAGAGAATGCGGGACTTCATGTATCCGAGATGCGTTCATCAGGAGGCGGATCTAAAAGTCACCTATGGAATCAAATCAAATCCGATATTATCAAAAAACCACTGGTAACGGTCGAGTGCCCGGAAGCCGCCTGCCTTGGTGCTGCAATCCTTGCCGGAACTGCCGTCGGCATTTTTGAAAGTATTGAGAATGCCTGTGAAAGCATGGCAGTGGAAAAGAACCGGTTTGTCCCAAATCAATGTAATGCATATGCCTACGACACAGCTTACAGTGATTACATCCGGTTATTTCACGACTTGAACGGAATGTTTGAGTCAACATACCGAAGCTCAGCAGAATAATTTCTGAGTTTATATAAAGCACAAAACAAACGGAGGATAAAACAATGGAGTTAATCGTCATGTTGACCTACAATGATCAGACCGTAAAAAATGCAATCGAAGTATTCGATTCAGTCAAGGATCTGGATGTTCCCTGCTGGGGATTCAAAAATATCGGCCTTCCGCTTCCAGAAATGAAAGTACTTGTTAACAATATGAAGGAAGCCGGCAAGACGACTTACCTTGAATGCGTTTCATATGATGAAGCACATTGTATGGATGCCGCTATTATTGCTGTTGAATGTGGATTTGACTGCTTCATGGGTACACTCTATCATACTTCTGTGGGAGAATATGTCAAAGGCAGGATTAAGTATTATCCGTTCTGCGGCCATGTCTGGGGCAATCCCTCCATTCTGGGCGACGATATCGACGGTATAATCAATGACTGCAAACGTCTCGAGGCTATGGGTGCTGATGGCATTGACCTGCTCGCTTATCGCTTTGTCGGAGATCCTGTGGAGCTGATTCGTCAGTTTACTAATGAAGTGCACCTCCCCACCTGTATAGCAGGCAGTATCGACAGCTTTGCCCGCCTGGACTTTATGGAAGAAATTTCTCCGGCAAGTTTTACCATGGGAAGCGCTCTCTTCGACAAGAAATTTGTAGCAGACGGAACATTCCGTGAAAATCTGCAGGCTGTTGCGAATTATCTGAAAAAGTAATACAGTGATTGTTACTCAATAAAACCGCAATCTAAGTGAGTGAATGCTACATAAGATAGAAGGTGACTAAAGTGCTAAAGGAACAGCGAATGAACGAAATCACAGATGAAATCAAAAAAAGAGGCATCGTCTCCGTTGATGATCTGACGAAATCGCTGGATGCTTCACGCTCAACAATTCATCGGGACCTTCTCGATCTTGAAGCGTTGAACATGCTGAAATGCATCCGCGGAGGTGCTGTAGCCATCACGCCCAAAACATCCTATGAACCCCCTTTTGATGTCCGTAAGGATTGTTTTCTGGATGAAAAGGAAAGAATCGCTGCTGCAGCATTTAAGTTAATTCAGGAGAATGAAACGATCATTTTAGATAGTGGAACAACCGTATATGAACTATCAAAATTAATCAAAGGTTCGCAGCGCCTGTACATTGCTACAAATGACCTGAAAAGCGCCATGACACTGTCCTCTGTTCAGAACATAGATCTTATGGTGTTGGGCGGGACACTTCGTCAAAGCCATTATTCGATACATGGTGTTTTTACTGAGAATATGTTATCTCAGATCCATGCCGACAAGGTTTTTCTGGGTGTCGATGCCGTCGATCTGAATATAGGTTTCATGAATTTTTCTGTTGATGAAATCAATACAAAAAGACTCATGATCAAAGCGTCTCACCAGGTAATTGTACTTTGTGACCATTCAAAAATTGAAAGTGTCGCTTTTGCTAACATTTGTCCGCTTGAAGATGTTCATCTGTTTATTACCGGTAAAGAAATCGGCAAAGATATTCTCCGGCAACTTGAAGAACGCGGATTAAACGTCATGACGGTATAACATCCCCTATGTATCTTATCCCACATGTTTATTCTCACCCATTAAAGAGTCGCCTGCAAGTCATCCTCGCGGGCGGCTCTTAACGGATCCTTCTACATGTAAGGAGTTCTTTCTATGCTTGACGCAATTGTAATAGGCTCTGGAATATGTGGCGCATCAGTCGCCCGCTTTCTATCTATGTACCGGTTAAAAATTGCCGTGTTTGAAAAAGACAGTGATATATGTACCGGTACAAGCAGAAGCAATTCTGCTACCGTTCATTCCGGACACGACGCCCTCCCCGGCTCTCTTAAAGCGCAATTCAATGTGCTTGGAAATGCAATGTTTGATCAGCTGTCATACGAATTGTCCGTGCCTTTCAAACGAAATGGAACCATTGTATTTGCCATGAACGATACAGAAATCGAAGCACTTCATGAACTCAAAAACAATGCCGATATCAATGGAGTCCCCGGTGCAGCGGTACTAGACCCCAGTCAACTGCTCTATCTTGAACCTGGGTTTGGACAGCGGGTCAGGGGTGCGCTCTATGCCCCTTCAGGTGGCATGGTGTGTCCTTACACGCTAGTGATTCATACCTGTTATAGCGCCGCAATAAATGGCGTCAAATTTCATTTGAACACGACCGTTCTATCCATTGAAAAAGTTGCCGTTGGATGGACTGTGACGACTGATCAAGGTGTTTTTTTGTGCAAATACATTTTTAACTGTTCGGGAACTCATTCGGATATCTTTAACAACATGGTCAGTAAGAAGCAATTTCATATTATTCCCCGTAAGGGGGAACATCTTATCCTTGATAAGCGTCTTTCTCCATATGTTAACGCAACAATTTGTCAGATCCCATCCAATCTTCCGGGAGGAGGGCACACGAAAGGAATGGGCCTTATGCCATCTTTGGCAGGCACTCTAATCCTAGGATGTCCTGCCTATGAGGCAGACGGTCCAGATGATACATCCACTGGTACCGGTCTGGAAGAGATTTTTAATTATTTCCGCAACTTCTGGGATTGTTTCCCCATCAGCCAGCATTTCCCAGTGTTCCCAGAGAATCAGATCATCGGCAGTTTTTGCGGAGTCCGGGCTCACTCCGACACAGACGATTTTGTTGTTGGAGAATCTGAGGATGCTCCCGGATTTTTTAATGCAGCCGGAATAGAGTCGCCCGGTCTTACTGCAGGACCTGCAATTGGAAAATACCTGGTTACGCTGGCAGCCGAGCGTTACGGATTTGTCAAAAGCTCGGACTTCCAGCCGTGTTATCTGAAAGAAAAGCCATTTCGGGATATGACAGACAAAGAACGTCATGTAGCATTTCAAAAGGACCCGGATTATGGCAAGCTCGTCTGCCGCTGTGAGCAAGTCACAGTCGCAGAAATTAAGGCATCTATTCATGCTCCTATCGGAGCACGTGACATCAACGCTGTGAAAATGCGTGTCCGCGCAGGTATGGGTCGCTGTCAGGGAGGCTTCTGCAGCCCCGAAGTGTTACGTATTCTCGCAGAAGAATTGAATATTGATCCTTTGACAGTCACACAGCACGGTCCACATTCCGAAGTACTTCTTGGAAGAATTGGCATAAATTAAGTTGGAGCAAATTATCGGGGTAATATAAATGGAATATACGAATCTTCCTCCGCCCAATGCAAGAGCATCAGATGAGATCAGTCAAACAAACCAGTATGAAACAAATCCACGCGCGGCTGATCTTGTAATAATCGGCGGCGGATGTGCAGGAATGGCGGCAGCAATCAGCGCGCGAAAAAACGGCATAGACGACATACTTATTCTGGAGAGGGAACATTCTTTGGGTGGTGTTCTGAGACAGTGTATTCATAATGGTTTTGGAATTCATCGTTTCAGAAGTGATCTCACCGGTACGGAATATGCCCTTCGTTTTTCCGAAGAGGTTGACTGTCTGAATATCCTTTACTATACAAATACATCTGTCTTAAGCATTACAAAAAATCACACTATCACTGCAGTCAGCCCACATTATGGAGTGATAGTAATTCATGCCAAAGCAATTATACTGGCTATGGGGTGCAGGGAGCGCTCACGTGGAGCACTTTCAATCCCCGGCACAAGACCGGCCGGTATTTTCAGTGCAGGCACAGCCCAACGTTATATGAATCTTGAAGGATACAAGGTCGGCAGAAAAATTGTTATTTTGGGCTCAGGCGATATCGGACTTATCATGGCCAGAGAATTTGTCATGGAAGGCTGCGAAGTAAAAGCTGTTGTAGAAATCATGCCCTATTCCAGCGGATTAATCAGGAACATTCAGCAATGCCTTACTGATTTTGATATACCAATCCATTATAGGACTACAGTCACCCGAATCGAAGGAACTGACCGTATAACAGGCGTATGGCTTTCGCAGATTGACACTGCGAACAGACCCATTGCCGGCACTGAACGGCTTATTGCGTGCGACACACTTGTTTTGTCAGTTGGTCTTATTCCCGAAAATGAACTTGGCATCGCCGCAGGAATTGAACTCTCTTCTGATACCGGCGGCGCAGTGGTGGATGATTCATATCAGACCGATGTACCCGGCATTTTTGCGTGCGGGAATGTCCTTCATGTACATGATCTCGTTGATTACGTCAGCACAGAGAGCGAAGCAGCAGGAATAAGCGCAGCAAAGTATATACAGAACGGTTTTGAATCTTATCCGGTCATACATGTAATAGCAGGTTTGGGCGTAGGCGGTATTATACCCCAAAATATTCGGCTAACCAAAATGTCTGATCCTGTTACTCTGCAGTTTCGTACAAAACAACGATTCAAGGATGCCAGAATCCAGATCTCGTCGAACGTACAGCCACTTCTTGTCTCTGACAGAAAAATCATAACTCCAGGGGAAATGTGTGAAATCACTTTAGATCGCGCGAAAATTAATAGCGACATTTATATTGATATTTTCGAAAATAAACGGACAGACGAAAATAATGCGCCGTCCAATTACAAATTTTCTGCTGAGGTAATTGTTTCATGATTAAAGACTTTGTATGTATCAACTGTCCTTTGGGCTGTCAATTAACTATAAACTATGATGGTGAAAAGATTCTAGCTGTTGCGGGCAATGCCTGCCCGCGCGGTATCGCGTATGTGAAGCAGGAATTCATCTGTCCCCTACGTGTACTTACAACACTGATTCGTGTCAAAGGAACAGACCGGCCTATTGGCGTTCGTTCTGACAAACCCATTCCGTTACAGAAATTGTTGATCTGTAAAGATTATTTGAACCATGTCGAAGCAATCGCCCCGGTACAATGTGGGGATATTTTAGTGAAAAATATCTGTAGTACCGGCGCCAACATTGTCGCCGCATCTAATTCCGAGTCCAAAACACTATATTAATATCAATAAAATAATGATAGCTCTTGTCTTGCATTTCGATGATCGAGACAAATACATAACAAAGTTATTGGAAATAAATAATTTCTGAAAGAATCAGAAGCAAGCGATCGCCTTCGAGCATCAGCACAAGCGCAGGTATTTGTTTGCCAGTTATATAGTATATGCAACAAGTGTATTTGTTTGTTTGATATTTTTATTTTTTTAACTCTCCGTAGTATTTTAAGCAAAAACACCATTCCCCCAATAGGTGTACGTTTGGTGTAAAAGGTGTAAGCACGGAATCTGGTTTTCAATTTCTCGTTGCTTCTCACTAAATAGCGCTTAATGACTCCTTCAAAACGCTATACACAAATGCTTACAACTGTATTGTATTTTTCATTAGTGCGAAGGAGGGAGTCGAACCCTACTCTTAACAGTTTATATGTGCAATTATTACAAGAAACCGCCTATATAGCATGTTTTGCCTCACTTTATTTTCAAAATTGCACAATTAACATGTTGAACGTCAGTCAAAAACGTCAGTCATAGATATTGTATAGTAACGGACTGACGGCAGACAGACCCGCATCTTGCCAAGGGTCTTTAAAATTTATGTGTGAGTGAGTTTATAAGCTCGGAAAAAATCGAACCCACAACCTTCTGATCCGTAGTCAGCTTCATTGCTTATTGCTATCTTGTCGAAATGTGTTGAAATGTAGTGTTTTCAGTCGTTTCCAGATGTCGATCATTTGTTCTCTTATCGGGTTTTGCGGCTTGTTTTCGAGTTCATAAACCACAAATAAACCACAAAATAATACTAGGAGTTGCTAGAACTATAATGATATTTTAGATATCAAGTGGACACATAATCTAACCCAAGACTCACAAATCTCTTGCGCTTGAATATTTCGGTTTACCGCGATTTGCAGTCAATTTAGGAACAAAGGCTGTCAGAAGACACCAAACCACACCATAATTAGCGATCAGTTACATTCTTTCTCTTATCACTTTTTTGAATAGAGGACAAATTTTTGCGTTTGGACAGTACCCATATAGATATTTGTCACATTCAAAGCCAAGGTTCAATGTATTTGAAGAAGGATCTGTTGCAAACGGAAGATTCATAACCTGAATGGTGATAGTTCTTCGATCTCCTGAAACAGTGCAGGAATTGGTATATGTTTTTCTTGACATAATTTTCCCCCCTTAATGCTAATAATAGAATGATGTAACTCTTTCTTCATATGTAAAATATGCTTCATTTATTAACGCAATGAACTGTATGCTTCAAAGTGCTTTCTTGTTTGCCGTAATACCCACCTGTTACCATGTATGACCTTCGTAATGTAAAAAAACAGCCTGGTTATCCTCTTTTGGTAACCGGACTGTCATGACGGCCTGGAGGTCGCTGTAGACTCCTAATTTTGCGTACATGCACTTTCACACAGTTTGCTTTTTACAATTTGATTACATTTCCGTTTAATTTTAGTTTCATAATATACACATGTTTCGTGTACGTCAATATATTTTTTATATATTTTACAGTTTATTGTTCGTAAAACTTTTTATTAAAATACAAGAAGTAATGGATAGATATTGTTCTGCTATAATTGTTCATATCAAAGTTCGGGTCTGTGTTAAAATTCCGGACAGTTTGGTATTATGTTAGATAGTGATTGAGCACCTGAAAATATCTCAATCGCAGGAATTGGAAAACCATGCTTAACAGAAAAGAGCTTAAAAACTCATGTGAACAGCAGGTCAACATGTCAAGTCAATTAGTTGGTCCCAACATTTATCCAAAAATTTATGCAATTGAATTCCAAACAATATTTTCACAATCCCACTTTTTTAGCAGTTCTTTAGCTACTTCCCTGTTCTCAAACCGAAGTACATAAGCGTTCTCTATACTTTTTGACAAGAAATCTACATCTCCGAACCAGACTATTTCCTGATCGATTACTACGAATTTTGAGTATAGTCCCATCCTAAACTTCCATCGCTGAAATCAATCACTGATATATCATCACATTTGCGGATGAACCCCGTCACACCGGTGTACTCACATACTTCGGATCTTATTTCTAGATGATCAACTTGCAGTTATTATATATGAAGGCTCGATTTCCTTCATCACTTCAACTGCATTATCAATTACTACTTTGATAAAAACAGCAATTACTTTAGCATTAAACTGAATCCCTGCACCTTCAAGCAACTGTTCTTTAGCACGTTTGATATCGAGTTTCTTTCTGTAACTTCGGTTTGAAGTCATTGCATCAAAGGCATCTGCAACAGTAAGTATCGACGCGAGAAACGGAATCTCATCACCTTTAAGCCCTTCCGGGTATCCTGTTCCATTAACCCATTCATGATGATACTTAACAAGTGGAACAATATCTTGAAACATCGATGCTGCCGACAATATATGTGCCCCTTTGAGTGGGTGCTGCTTAATAACATTGTATTCATCTTTAGTGAGTTTACCGGGGTTTTTCAAAATATCATCAGCCGTTCCGATTTTCCCTATATCATGAAAAGTACCTGCAGTTGACAATAATTCCAGCTCTTCAGGCAGCAATCCAAACTCTTGCCCCACTTTTTTCGAATAGAATGCGACTCTGTCAGAGTGACCGCAAGTATATTCATCCCGTGCATCCACTGTCAGACGCAGAGCCTCTACCGTGTCAGCGTATGCTTTTTTAAGTTTAGCGTACGTCCTGGCCAGTTCTTCATTTTTGGTATTAACAAGTGAATGCAAAAAGGCGTTATTCAGAGCGGACGCTGCCTGATTGGCAAATATTTCAAGCAGACTGATTTCACTTTCATAGTTTGTGCCCTCAATATATATGATTCCGAGAATCTGGCTATATTCATTTACGAGCGGAAAAATGACACCCGTTTCCATTTTCTCAATTTTCTTCGTTGTTCTGGCATTACCAATTTGCTCGATTAATCCGGAATCGAGCAATGCCATAAAATCTTCAATTCTTTTATTATATTTTCCGAAGCCTCGGAAAATACTGTTATGCATGTTGTTCAGCTCTTCTGTGCAGTCAACAAGAATAAATGCGTCTTTGCTGTCGACAAAATTCATGACTTCCGTGAGAATGTCTCCAAGTATGCTTTCGATTGGCTGAAGTTGGTATATTCTCGGAATCGACTCAAGGATGTTATTCAAACCATCCTGAAATTTTTTGATCGTGCGTACTTGTATGATCGATTTGATTGCCGATTCAACCAAAAGGATTAACTGGTCAAATTTATCGCTCTTATCACAATAGCCTTGTATAGCAAGGGCCCTAATTGTTTCAATCGGCGGAGCCATATCTTTTTGTCCTGTAAGCATCAAAATATATAATTCATCATTATATTCTCGGATTTTTGAAACAACTTTATCACCATTGATTGGCTGCATCAGAAAATCAAGGATGAGCAGGTCAAAATTCCCATCACGGATCATTTCAATAGCATCCATCGGAGAGGTTGTCCCAGTAATATCATATCCACTTCTCTTTAGTACCACTGACAATGAATCGATGATGCCAATTTCATCATCAAGTACGATAATTTTGTACGGCGAAAGAGTATCTGTTATTCTTCTTCTCATGGTGGATGCCTCATTACTTTGTAAAAAGTTAGGGAAAAATGTTATTTTCACTTTATCTTTGACGATTTCAGTCCTTTTCAAGCATAGTTTCAATGCCTGAATAAAACAATTTGCTGATGATATAAATGGAACAATTGAATTTATCCATATCATAGTCGATTTTTTGATGCCGTATGCTACATTTCGTTTACACTAACATTTTTTGTTAGTTAACCATCAGCTATTTATTCTTTTAAGCAATATAATTATAATATTTTGTCTATATTTGAATATCGAGATCTCCAAGCGTTCTTCTTAAGTTAAAGTTCATTACTGCTTCTCCCCACAGTTTTCAAATCGTTTACGGCCAGGTTACCATAGTCAGATGTCTAACTTTCAAACCGCTTGATCTCATCTTGAATTGTGCATTCGCTGCCAATGAAGCACTACAAAACAAATCTTATAAGAAGGAATATAACTATTATTTTCTTCGTTTTTTCATCCCATAATGTATTTATTGATTTGGCGTTGCGTGGTATAGTCTCATTATGAAAGGAAGTGATTGCAATGGAAGGTAAATCACTTAATGTAGTTGTTAATTCCGGCTTTTCTCAAATGATTCACGATGTTTCTATTCTTTGGATGCAGGAAAATTCTGAATTTTCGAAATTGTCTCAAGGTGACTATTTTCTCAAGTACCTAGAAACATGTGAAAAAATGGAAAAGGCGTACCAGACAAAAAAAGAATTGGAATGTTCGGGTAAGCAGCGCCCACCAGTTTAGAATTGAAGTAATACGGAAGCGGCCGAAGTCATATCTTCTAACTGGGCTTCGGCTGCATTTGTCTTTAGTTGACTATTTTAGCAATTACATTTTGCATTCCATTTCCTCATGCATTTCATGATTCTATTTGAATAAGTCACCCATAAGGTTATTGATTTTTTCAGTCCGAGCCTCTGTACTGCCCTTGTCAACTGAAACGTCAATGACAGCACCTTCTTTTGCTTCAGGCGGAATCGCTGCTTTGGGAATATTAACGAATGTCTTGTCGCTTAATTCCACTATTGCAAAATTGCCTTCAAATCTGTCAATAATATATTTCACTTCCTGCACCTCTCATTTATTGTGGTGGATTGCACTTACTACACGGAGTTAATCCCTCCGCTTTTGCATCGGCCAAACTAATCGGTATTCTGCTTTTACTTAGGTAGCTACATCCGTCACTATGATACTTTGATCCTGTTTTTGTTTTATAAACTTCACCGGTACCTGTATCCAGCACTGGTGCTAGTGTGGTGGCTGCGGTTGTTTCCTTAGGAGTTGTTGCTGCTGCCGTTGTTGCTGGAGCGACTGGCGTTGTACTTTCTATTGATTTTATGGTTACCGTGGAGCCGTCTGATTCCACAACAATTGTTCCGTTCGTATCGGTTCGGTAGATAGTTGCTCCAACTGCAATAAGACCTTGTATAACTTCTTCATCCGGTAATCCATATGAATTACCTGCTCCAACGTCAATAATCGCAATGGTAGGAGATAGCTTACTATATAAAGAAGCTGAATATGCCGTCCGGGAACCATGATGCGAAATTTTGACAACATCTGCATCAATCGTGAAGGAACTTTCCGGATCCGTACCGGCATCTCCCATAAATAAAAAGGTCTTACTTCCGTAAACAATTGAAATCACGGCTGACCAATCATTTAGTTCATTCCCATAATCACTACCCACTCCAGGAGACAAAATATTAATACCAGGAGCAATTTGCACTCCCGCTTGAGCTGTGATGATTGAATATCCCTTGTCCTGGATCGTAGTCAAAAGACCTTCGAATGCCTGGGTTGTAGATGCTACTTTCGGCATATAGATTTGTCCGATATTGAAGCTATTGATTACGGTGGCCATCCCCCCGATATGATCCTCATGGGGATGTGTTGCCACAAGGTAGTCGATCGTACTGTAACCAAGATTTTTTATATAGCTGACAACAGCGGACCCATCCCCTTTATTGCCGGCATCAATCAACATCGTCTTGCCATCCGGCAATTCTATAAACTCTGAATCAGCCTGTCCGACATCAAGATAGTGTACTCGTAATACTCCCCCACTTACAGTTTGCATTATTGTTGCAGATGTTTCTGGCGAAGTAGTTTCAATAGGCGCGATTGTCTCTATCTCTGTGACTATTGGAAGCGTGGATTCGGAAGTACTTTCTGTCTGCATTGTTGTTGTTTTCAGGGTAGTTACAGATGATGTTAATGCTGCAGACGTATTGCAGCTGGACATGCCTAGTGCAGGAATTAATACAAGTAAGGCAATCAAGATTGCAGCGGGTTTTTGATACCATTTCATTTTTTTATGCCCCCATCAATAACACAAACAATCAATTTAAAAATCATTATATACCTGTTATAAATTGGTAATAAGTTAGCATCATTTTTGGACAAAAAACTCTCAGCAGGCTTGATGACTGCAGAGAGCTGAATTGCTACAAAAAACTATTTTTTAAATTTACATTTCAATTACACAACGCAGATGATCCATTGATCATGAATCACATTCCAAACGGTCACTTATGCAAGTTCATAATAGATTTCAATATAGATGTTATCCGTAACGCGAATCACTTCTCACACCAATCTTGTGAAACCATGTGAATATAATTCTTCTGCAAATCAGCACAGTTTTTATGCAATGCAAAATAAGAATATCTCACAGGAATTTTGTCCTTTGTTGATAGGATGAACTATAATTGTTTCTTTTATCCCCGCGTAAATTCTGATGACAAAATAGGTGTCTTTATGTACGTCGAAATCTGTCAACCTGTTCCAATGATAGAAATAACAGTTCCTTCTCTAAAAACATCATTTTCAATGCTTTGAGCTTGTTGATCTCCAGATCCATATTCAATTGGTATCCCGGTTTTTATCCTGTTTCTTCTTCACATTTTGCTATTGAAAATCCAGCTATTTCATATGACTCCCCACATTTAGGAAAAATAGTTTCTAATAGATTATTTTATGAATAATATCCCATACTCAACACCATTCAGGCCTATTAAAAATAGTGTTTGAATATGCATCCGATATTTCCATGCTGAATTCATCAAACATTTTATATCGAATATAATCTTTAGGCAGCAAAATAGAGTGCGTTTTTGCAAAAACTTCCGGTTCATTCATATGTACCAAAACCAAAGGAGGAAATGCAAAGCCTGTGATATTTACTGTTATTGCTTGGCATTTTGCGGCATTCATATGCATAAAGTTAACTGATTTATACTCAACAAAAGTCGACTCATTCCAATGCTGATACTCCTAGTTTTTCGGCCCACTTCGCTCCTGCATAATTCGTTTCTTTTCCCTCAAAGAATTGCAGTCCACTATGGTTACTTTTGATTTCCGCGAAGAAGGCCAACGTTTTTTTTGAATGTAGTTTTCCTCTTCAATTTCCATAATCCGCCTTCGCAGTCCGCTCTCATCTCATACTGTTGCGCTAACTTCGTTTTATCACCTTTCGGCGTATATTTCTTGTGCCAGATATAAATCATTTTGGAGGCGATGCCCAAGCTCTTGGCAACTTCCGTCAACGGGCCGTTCGCTACGGAAACTCATACGAACGGATCATTTTTTGAATTCTTCATCATATTTTCTTCGATTTTTTGGCATTTTGATAAGCTCCTTTGTCTTTGCTTATATTATCAAACTGTCCGAAATCTTTACAATGATCCGTCATTTTATCCGAATAACTGCCTTAACAATTTCAGTTTTATTGCTTGAACTCAAAGACATTGCATTTTGAATGTCATCAAGCAAAAATTCATGGCTGACGAGCCCCGTCAAGTTAACCTTGCCATCAGCGACGGCATGAATGGCCATAGGATACATGTTCCTGTATCGAAATACAGTCTTAATAGTAAGTTCTTTATCCAAAGCCATTCCTACGGGCAAATCAACAATCCCTGTGGGTGTATACCCTACAAGAACAATTGTTGCCCCTTTTTTCGCCATCCTTATTACTTGTTGCGTAGTCACATTTGTTCCAGCCGTTTCGATTGCCAAATCACAGCCGACGGAGTCCGTGAGCTTCATGATTGCAGCCACAGAATCTTCCTCCCGTGCATTGATGACTCCTGTTGCTCCTAATTCAAGTGCTTTATCCAATCGGTTCTTCAGAACATCGACAATATAGACATTTGATACGCCCATGGCTTTGAGTGCCATCATGCTGACAAGACCAATGCAACCTGCTCCTGTGACTACCGCTGTCTGTCCTAGCTTAGCGCCCCCCTGCATAGCCGCGTGAAATCCAACGGCTAGGGGCTCAATCAGAGCCCCTTCCTTGGCACTGACATTTTCCGGCAGTTTATAGCAAAGTTTTGCCTCATGAGCGACATACTCCTGAAAAACTCCATCATCGGGTGGTGCCGCGAAAAATACAACTTCAGAACACAGGTTATATTTTCCCTCTTTGCAATAGGAACATTGTCCGCATGTTTTCCCGGGTTCAAGGGCAACGCGGTCCCCAACAGCAAGGTTCTTAACACTCTTTCCCGTCTCAACAACAATACCACATGCTTCATGTCCCAACACAAACGGATATTTTACAATAAAATCACCAAGTCGACCCGTCTCAAAATAATGCAAATCAGAACCGCATATCCCAACATATTCAAGCTGAACCAATACCTCGTTTTCTTCGACAGATGGAATGTCCCTTTCAATAATTTCCATTTCCCCCAGAGACGTCATTAAAGCCACTTTCATTTTTCCTGTCATTCCTATTTACCTCCGTAATAATTTTATAAACTCAAGAATAGTGGATCTTTTCGCAATGTTATAAACAAATTCAAATTTGAAATATATGAAAATGGAGTACCCACAACCATTGAATATTTCCCTTGCTGAGCTGGTTCATTATCAAAAATATCTGTCTGAGTATCACGACGACTAAAACTCGCTGACTAAATGAATACAGCCTCCCTTCCTACTAATTCATCAAGAGAATCTTGCCGTGAACCTGAGCTGGGTTTCTGAAAAAAGCAAAAGCCTTGTCAACTTTTAGCATAGAAAATTTCTTGAATATCAGTTTTTTATCATAAGCGAGCTGCCCAGTGGCAAAATAATACGCCGTCAGTTTCCATTCTCTTCCGGACAAAGAAGAGCTGTAACTCATCCAGCTTTCTGTAAATCCAAACTCCTTGCGGTTCATGTTTTCCCAGATTTCGGTAATGAAAGTCAGGTCTATATGCGGATACCGATGAAGAAGACGTGTGATTTGTTGCCGGCTAACTCGTATCCTAGGACAACCGGGTAAAAATTCGCGCCCTTGTGAGGAAATCTCGGCATATTCCTTCCTCATATGCCAGGTGTTTTTCTATGTCAGTCTCATATTCGCGCTTTAAAACGACAGTCCTGACAACGACGTCTTCAAGACACGTAAAGACACCAGTTCCGACACCAACCAGTATACGGCTCCGAGGGTTGTTGTCGCATCCGACGAAGTAACGGTAATTTTACTAACGTTCACATTAGCATTGAACTGGGTCTATACCATACTGTTAGCTACCCCTCCCATCGTGTGAAGCACTTTGACTCCCACTCCAGCATTCTGTGCTGTTTTGAAATTGTACTCAAGTGAAAAGACTACCCTTTCATACTTGCGCAGATAAAATGCGCCCGGGTTATGGCAAAATCAATTCTTTAATAGACTCCTTTGGCCCTGATATCCCAGATTGGGAAACGCTTTCATTCCATATATAGAAGGAAAACCATATCATCACTGCGCCTCCGCCTACTGTGCCGCCCCGTTCTTGAGTCTCCCCACCTAGGGTGTAAGCCGCCGGCGTTGAGTGTGCAAAAGGCTGCGTCGATTCCTAATAGTAGTTTGCGATACCTTCGCCTTCTCGTTTTCAAAACCATCCCATAGTTCAAAAATCCACAGTTGCGAATTGCTTGCTTAAATGGATTTTCTCCTAAATGTGCGGTAGTTGCGGAAAGCCCCCCGTCCTCAGGTTCTCGGATCGGCCACGTATATGTTGTCTATCCGACTAATTCGCCGGATGGTCAATGGTGGTAATAGTTCAAATGAAATAATCAGACAACAGTGAAGCATCCATCAACAACTAGGTTGCAGCCTGATGTGAATGACGCTGAATCAGACAGAAGATAAATAACGGCACCGGCGAGTTCTTCCGGTTTGCCCATGCGCTTGAATGGAGTTGCATCAACCCAGAATTTCTGCCAATCCTGTCTGACAAAGGATGTCAGATCTGTGAAGATATACCCTGGACTGATACAGTTCACACGGATTCCCTTATCGGCCCACTCAACAGCAAGTGATTTGGTTAGGTGAACAACACCCGCTTTGGATGAATTATAGGAAGCCTGTTCCTGCGGCCAGTTTACAATTGTTCCTGACATGGAAGCTGTGTTTACAATAGCGCCCGTCTTGTTATGGGCAATTAGGTATCTTCCAAACGCCTGAGCCATAAAGAAAATGCCGTTCAGATTAACACTAATAACACTGAGCCATTCCTCGGGAGCTAAATCAAGGGCTGCCTTATGAAGAACAATTCCTGCATTATTAAAGAGAAAATCAAGCTTACCCATGGCTACATCCGCTTTAATAAGCGCATCTGCAATTTCCTGCGGTTTTGTAACATCGACGCCGAAGGCGATCGTCCTGCAATTGAATTCCTTTGCGATTGCATCAGCCGTTTCCTGTGCTTTTTCAGCCTGTCTGTCAATTATGACAATATCTGCACCAACCGCTGCCATACGCTCGGAAACAGCTTTTCCAATACCCTGGGCACCACCTGTAACAACAACAACTTTACCATTAAGAGAGAACATTTTGTTTAGCATATCCATTGAAATTTCTCCTTTTTTTGTAGCAATGTAATAATATTAAAGATGTACTTTTTTATTTGTGCGCATTGTTAATATGAGAAACCAGTCTACATCCGTCCTAATAAATCATCTCCTTTTCAAATAAACGTTCTGCATACATGCATTTATCCGGACATGTATTTCATCACATTTTTGCCAATTATATATATATATTGATTTATGCTTAATTGCATTCGTCAATATGGTTTTTTTTGACAAGGTTTATATTCGATTACCGCTTCCTGTTTTGACGTGTATATGAAATCAATAAATAGGTAGAAATCAATGACACTTAAATCCTTGAATAACCCCTCGTCTACTCCTCCGGTCGCTGTCGCGACCATGGAGCCCGCCTCTTCCAAAATTGACGGAAATATTATTATGGCGTCAAATATTTCGGACATGATTTGTCTCCACATGAGTCTCTTGGCGCTCCCGCCGATAACAAGAAGCTCATCAATGCTCACCTGCTGCCGAAGAATTTCGAGGATGATCGAAAGGTTCATTGTGACGCCTTCAGTGACACTTCTGAGCAAATCGCATTCATGATTCTCCGACTTTAATCCGATAAAGGCACCTATGACATTAGGATTCCACCGTGGCGCTCTTCCACCCAGAAGGTAGGGAAGTGAAATGACACCATTTGAACTTATGGGGGGGTTCAATTTGCTTATGCATGTAGAAATAGGGGGATTTTCCGTTTGCCTTTGCTTCGTGCATTTCCATCCTACAAATCGTATTTTTCACCCATTTATAGACGCCGCCCGCACTATGCATGGTTCCGTTCGGAGCATAAAGACTTAGGATAATATGTGCCGAGGTAACTGTGCACATTTCATCACCAAATATTGGTTTTTCTGTTGTAGTAATCCAGGCCGATGTCCCCATGCAGTAGTATGTTTTACCAAGGCTGATGGATCCGGCTCCTACATTGGCCGTAATGCAGTCTCCGCCGCCGAGGGCAACAGGTGTTCTCTCTTTAAAGCCGGTAGCTTTCGCCGCCCTTGTTACGCCGACGTCTATGAAAGTTGAAGGTTTAAACTCCGGGAACTTATCGGGGTCGATACCTACATATTCTAGGATTCGACCAGACCACTTCAGATTCATCAGATCAAAACATCCGTTACTGTTTCCATCGAAATATTCCGTATAGAAGTTTCCAACAAGGCGAAACGTGATGAAATCCTTTGCGTTTAGAGTCTTGTAGATCTGTTCATAGATCTCCGGTTCGTTATCACAAATCCACATCAGATTCTGTATTCCATAGGAATCCGTATTGCGGTGCCCTGCGATATGATAAAAATCCTTCTGGCTGATCTGTTCCGCAATAACGGCTGCCTGATTTTGAGCCCGCTGATCTGCCCAAATAATTGATTTGCGCAATGGTCTTTCAACTTTATCCTTGCTTAGGCAGCCTACAATCTGTCCGCTGAAGCTAACGACATCTATATCGGAGGGATCAATTTCCTGAGTACTGATCAGATTTTTGCTGGAAATACACACCGCACTCCAACAAACTTCCGCATCCTGCTCAACCCATGTGCTGTTGAAATAGTTGGTATTATAGGAGGAGACTTGGCTGCCGATCTCTTTTTCGTGCTCGGAAAATAGCATTGCCTTATTTCCAGATGTACATATGTCATATAACAGAATGTATTTTATCATTTCTCTATACTTCAACATCCAATTGCTTTGGATGTTCTTCAAAATCAATGTTCGGCGCAATAATAATTTCAAAACTGTTTCTATCCCCTCTATAACGGGCAGATGAATATTCTATAGGGTCTCCGTATAGGTTGTAACCCATCGAAATGCACTTCTGAATCGCACTCCCGCGCTTGATATTCATGTTCTGAATGTCGTTTGTCGAAGCTTCCACAGCTTCAATCAGATGATGAATCTTGAAAATATGCGTTTCTTCATACATAGCCAAAATCTGGTAAAGGGATTCCTTTGCCAAATCGTGGCTTAAGAGGAAACTGCACTTATCATAAGGGACATATGTTTCTACCATGACTATTGGCTCTTCATCAGCAAATCGTCTTCGGTAAATATAGATGACTTTGTCATTATGCTGCAGTTTGAGGGCAATAATCAACGCCGTAGGAGCTGTAATGACTTTAAAGTCCAGCAGTTCGGTATGTGCCGTCCTACCGGAGTACTGTTTCTGATTATTAAATGACTCTAATGTCTGTACAAAATCCCGGTTGATCTTGGGCCGCGAAACAAATGTACCCTTGCTCTTGATGTGGTACAGCCAGCCCTCCTGCACAAGTTCTGTTTCGGCATGACGTACTGTTGTACGACTAATCTTGAATATCTCGCTTAATTCATTATCGGTAGGAATCAACTCCGCATTCCTGTAAGACCCATTCTTAATTTCCGACAGAATTAATTCCTTCAATTGAAAATACAAAGGAATCGGAACGTTTTTGTTAAGTTTGCTACCGTCCAGCATATTTTTGTTCCTTTCATGTCATAGTAAAGAGTAATGTTGTGCTTTTTCACGCATAGGTAACTTTTCTATATACTGCAATGCACGATTGAACTGGACCTATTCCATTTCGATCATGACTTTCATTGCCTTATCCTTTTGTTCGTCGATAAGCGCATAGGCACTGGTATAATCTACAAATTTCACTCTGTGAGTGATTAATGTGTCAAATTCAATCTTTCCTGCACCAACGAGTTCAATCGCCTTGATGTAATCTTCTTCTCTGTACATCGCGCTGCCTATCATTGTCAGTTCGTGATCCTGAATGAAACCCATGTTTATGGATCCCATCTCGCCAAATACACCGACAACAATGATTGTGCTTCCTTTTCTTGCACACTCGATTGCCTGTTTCATAGTAGGGTTGATTCCGATGCACTCGAAAATGACGTCCGCTTTATCCGGGCCCAAATGTATATAAATGGCTTCAAGTAAGTCTTGCTTTGTCGTATCAACTGTTTTGATGTCGCATTTTTCTGCCGCAGCCAGACGATATTGACTCAGTTCTGAAAGGAGAACTGAGTCTGCTCCCATTGCCTTGCAGGTCTGGGCTACAAGATTTCCGATCGGGCCGCCGCCTAATACGAGAACTTTCTTTCCGCTGATATTGCCGGCACGCCTGACAGCATGCACAGCAACAGCCAAAGGCTCAATCATTGCGCCGTGCTCCCAGCTCATGGTTGCAGGAAGGGTTAGTGCCTTTTTGGCATCAACGACAAAATATTCACTTGCCATACCGGTTGTCTGGAATCCCATAACCTTGAGTTCTTCACAGTCGTTATACATTCCATGTGTACATGGATAACATTTGCCACAGACTACCTGCGGCTGAATTGTAACTTTATCTCCGACCTTGACGTTGGTTACTGCGGAACCGATTTCAATAACCTCAGCCGATACTTCATGACCCTGTACGACAGGGTAGCTCGTATAGGGATGTTTGCCGTGATTGACATGAATATCGGAACCACATACGCCGATGCGTTTCACTTTAACTTCAATCTGGTCAGACCGGATCTCAGGCACTGGAACATCATTGAATTCAATTTTTCCGGGCTGGACCATAATTGCTTGAATCATTTTTTTCTCCCTTCAAATTACAACAATAGCCATGTATGATTAATATAAACTTTCTTTTTGAACACGGTTTAAAAAGTACTAGTCAGACTATATATAAGATATGACTTCCTTTTTTGAAAATCTAATGGCAGCGGACTTCTTGAAAGCTTCCAGAATATTTTCAAATTTGAAGCAATCAGAAATGAAATTCTTAAGGGAAAGCTCTCTTGACCGTATCCATGTTAGACCTAACCAAACGCCTCTCTTTCTTCATATTTGAAAGGCATCTGCTGGAAACTTAATTTCCAATTATAGGGTGCTTTACTCCAGTCAATTTTTATCTTGCAGCTTTCCGAAGCACCATAGCAAAGGATTTCTCCGCAGTCACGGATGATTTCCATATCCTGATTAATGATATCGGATGACCCGCCTGCATTGAACACATACTTGACTCCATCAGGACATATGCTTCGGATTTCCTTAACAAGACAGCATGTTCTGCTGCTCATTACATGTGTTGCACCGTGATCCAGCATAATTTTCCTCTTTTTCCTCTTTTATAGCCGCGGACTTCGGAGCAAACACTTACGACCTGGCCAACGCCCTCGTGTCTGAGCATAATAGGATATTCTTCTTTGAAAAAACCCTTAACCACTTATTAATGACCTTATTATCCGTCCCATATATTCCGTAGCTGACGACCTTCTCAATTGCATGCCGAGATCTGAATCTGGAAACCGATATTTTCTTAACTTTCAAAGAACTATTTGAAGTTACAATCAAAGTTTTCATAATAGCTCCTAAATTACACAGTTTCTTCCGATCTATTCGTTGCAATCTGGAGTAAAACAGCAGCGATGATGATGAAACCCTTGATGATGTCCTGTGGGTAAGAAGGAACAGCCATCAGATTCATGATGTTGCCGATAAGTGCAAGTACCAGAGCTCCAGCGACCGTCTTAATGACATTACCGCGTCCTCCTGCAAGGCTTGCTCCGCCGATTACACAGGCAGCGATTGCATCAAGTTCCTGACCCTGTCCGACGGTAGCACTTCCCGTGGAGGAACGGGCAGCTACAAACACGCCAGCCAGTGCCGCAAGTGCGCCTGATACTGCATAGACCGAAAGGAGGAACCGCTTGGTCCGGATTCCTGCCAGTTGCACGGCGGTGATGTTGCTGCCAATCGCGATAACGATTCGACCCCAGCCAGTGAATTTCTGTACTAGCGCGAAAATTACAACAATGGCAAGTGCAATGATGATGATAGGAAACATATTCTCCTTCTTAACAAGATTGTCCAGTGTGCCTATCTCGACCTTGACCGGAGTTCCGTTGGTCAGTACGAAGGCGGAGCCACGGGCAATGGTCATCGTGGCCAGAGAAGCAACGAATCCCTGAAATTTACCATACGCAACCAGGAATCCGGTAAACATGCCGAATACAATTCCCACGGCAATGGAAATCATCATGGCTAGAAGAAAATGAATTTTGAGGTCACGGATTAAAATAGCGGTGGTTGCTGCGCCTACTGCCATGATTGAACCTACGGACAAGTCAATTCCACCTGTCAGAACAACAAACAGCATGCCAATCGCAACGAGGATGGGTGCCGACTGCTGGAGAAGAATGTTCCGGATATTCATGGAAGAGAAAAAGGTATCTGACAGGAAACTGCATATAATAAACAGGAAAAGGAGGATTAGATATGTGTTGTTCTCTATCAGAAGCTTTTTGACACCGTTATTCATCATTCTCTTTGGCATTTTCTTATACCCCCATTGCAAATTTGATTAGCGATTGTTCCGTAAGGTTTGATCTGTCAACCTCACCTGCCACCGTTCCGTGACGCATTACTACAGCCCGGTCACACATACCGATGATTTCTGTCATTTCAGAGGAAATCATGATAATACCGACACCATTCTCTGCGAGAGTGTTCATTATCTTGTAAATTTCTGTCTTGGCACCAACGTCTACGCCGCGTGTCGGTTCATCAAACACAACACACCGACAGTCAGCAGCAAGCCACTTGGCCAGGGCGATTTTCTGCTGATTTCCGCCGCTCAGGCTATTGGCATTTTCTTCCGTTGAACTGTACTTGGTTGCAATACTGGCGAGCAGCTCCTTTACATAGGCCTTTTCTTTTTTATGATTAATTATATCGAACATGTTCTTTACTTTTTTCATTGAGGCAAGTGTCGTATTCATTCGAATACTTTGTGACAGCAGTAACCCCTGCTTTTTTCTATCCTCAGGAAGGAGTCCAAATCCATGCTCAATCGCCTGTTTCGGATTCTTAAACAGTATCTCTTCACCAAAATACGTAACTTTGCCGGAATCAACGTTATCCACACCGAAAAGAGCGCGCATGGTTTCCGTACGCCCTGATCCGACAAGTCCGCTGAACCCGACGATTTCGCCTTCTCTTATAGAGAAGCTCACACCGCAGACAGACTTGCCCGCCTTTAAGTCTTCTACCTTCAGTATTTCCTTTCCAATTCTTGCATCTCTGGTAGGAAACAACTGGGTGATCTCTCTTCCTATCATCATAGAAACAAGATCGTTTTTATTAATAGTCGACACAGGAACCGTATCAACGTATTTTCCATCCTTTAAAACGGTAACACTATCACATAGTTCAAATACTTCCTCCAAACGGTGAGAAATATAGATTATGCTTACTCCCTGGTTTTTCAGCTGCTGTATAACTGAAAATAACTTCTCGATTTCGGAGAATGTCAGAACCGCTGTAGGTTCGTCTAGAACCAGAACCCTTGAATTTCTTGTCAGACATTTACAGATCTCAATGACTTGCTGATACGCAACACTTAAGCTTCCTACTCTTGTACCGGGGTCTATATCGTCAAATCCAAGCTTGATCAACTGCTGCTTTGCTTTGGTCTTCAAGTCTTTCCAGTTAATAAACTTTCCAGATGCTGCGAGATTATCAATAAAGATATTTTCCGCAACGGTAAGATCCGGTGCTAACATGAACTCCTGATATATAACGGCAAGGCCAAGGTCCTTGGCATCACGGGGCGACAGAATTTTTGCCTCTTCGCCATTAACAATAATCTGGCCACCATCCTTCTGATACGCTCCAGACAATATTTTCATTAAAGTGGATTTACCTGCTCCGTTTTCACCGACTAAAGCATGGATCTCTCCCGGCTTTATCTTAAGCGAAACATCTGATAAAGCCTTTACTCCATAAAAGTGCTTTGTTATATGATTCATTTCAAGCATGTATTCGCTTTGCATGATTCGTCTCCTTTTCCCAAAACTGAATATGCTTGGCGTAAGATCCTCCTTCACAAGAGGAGGATCTTACGCCAGATTCATTTTTCAATTACCATTATCGGGACTTAGAAACCATACTGGTAGTACTGGTCAACATTTGCTTTTGTTACTGCTGCAGCAGCTGTCATTGTGACTTTTGCGTAACCCTTAGGATCTTTTCCGTCAACTAGGACTTCTTTTGCTATCTTCATTCCAAGCTCAGAGATCTTGTATGGGCTGTTCTCACCAGTTGCGAAGTATGTTCCTTTTTTGATGAGATCATACGCTGCCTTAGCGCCGTCTGCTGCTGCTACTATGTCAACACCCGTGATATTGGCATTTGTAAGTGCAGTCATGGCACCGAAGAGCATCTGGTCATTTTCGCCAAGAACGGTCGTGATGCTGGGGTTTGCTGTGATAAGATCTTCTGCTGCTGTCAAACCTTCTTCAGCAGTCCAACCGCCCCAGCCTTGTCCAACTACAGTGAAGTTTGCATCTGCATTTGTTGCTTTGCCGTTTGCAAGCAATTCATCATCAAACTTGTTTGCTGCTATCCAAGCATCAGCCTCAGAAATTCCTGCTCTTTTTTCAATGATTCCGCAGAAGAGGCCTGTTCTTCTTTCGTCACCAGCAATATTGCCTTTGGCACCGCTTAACAAGATAGCCTTTATTGGGGTAGTTCCCATCTTCTCAGCATAAGCAAGACCAACAGCTCTGCCGTTCTGCTTATTGTCTGAGTAAACGGTTGTGATGTAGTTTGCGCCTTCGCCTACGCCGCTATCAAGATTGATAACGCCGATACCGGCTGCAGTTGCTGCATTGATGCTCGGAATACAGGATTCCGGGTCTACGCTGTCAAGAAAAATGATGTCCATACCCTGTGAGACGAATGTTTCCATGTTTTGTGCTTCTTTGGCTGTGTCGCCGTTAGCATCAAGAACCGTGATTTCCCATCCTTCTGCTTTGCAGAGTTTGTCGATTGACTCAGCAAGAGCTACAAAATACGGAGAATCCTGTGTCTTAAGAGCGAATCCAATTTTGAATTTTTTACCGGCAGCAGCGGTTGTATCAGCAGCAGCAGCGGTTGTTACGGCAGCAGCAGCGGTTGTAGCAGCGGCGGATGTTGCTGTAGTTGCTTTTGCAGCAGAACCACAACCAGATAACATTGAAAGACCTAAACCAAAAACAAGAACCATTGACAGTAAACTTTTCTTTCTCATTACATTCCTCCTTATATATTGTTCCTTATTTTAACAAAACTCATATCTATGTAACGACATTACATTGTTATGAGCTAAATATATTACTAATTTACAAGACTATTTGCACAAAGTCAAGCTTAATATTCGTTTTCTTGTTTTGCATTTTGCACAATAAATTATTCAAGTAACAATTTGTTATTTACACTTAATAAATATTGAGTATTCTAGAGTGATCAAGACAGGGTAATCTGATTTCTCCAAGACACCCCGTTCCGATTGAATGAGGACACCTCTTGCGACGTTATCTCTTACAATTGAAGAATCAATTGTAAGAGGTGAACCTAATATGAGGAGGTTTGCAACAGTGAAAATTAGGGGAGCACTTCGGATCAAGAAATTGGCTGTTATCAACGTCCAAATTAGCCGCAGTATAAAGTACGGACGATCAACTGCGAATCACGGCAAACCGGGGATCATCCGCAAATGTGATGATAATGTAAGGAGTATGTAACCATACGCAAGAGGCAAAGAGGTATGTTTGCTATAGGGGGGTGTAAACTATGCCGAAGGCCAACATTAACTTGCAAACTATGTATCCCCGTTATTTTCACATTGTGGATGTGGTTGAAGATACGAATGAAAAGATAAGCTTAAGCATTGGGGTCCGGAAAAATTCATTAACCAAAACATCCGTTCCTGACATTAACTAATCGGTATTCTACTTTTGCTTAGGTAGCTACACCCGTCACTATGATACTTTGATCCTGTTGCAGTTTTGTAAACCTCACCGGTACCTGTATCTAGCACAAGTGCTTGTGTTGTTGCTGCCGGTTCTGTCGTTGCTACTGCTGTTTCCTTTTGTGTTGTAGATGCTGTAGTGACTTTTGCAGTCGTAGTTGATGTAACCTTCGGCTTAGTTTCTGTTGATTTTGTTTCCACTGAAGTAACAGCGGGCGTTTCTTTTACTGCCGTTGTCTGTATAGTGGTTTCTGCGGCACTTGTCGTCGACGTAGTTACTGCTGCTTTGATCGTTGTACTTGTTATGGATGAGGCTGATGATGGAGAAGCTTTGCAGCTTGTCATGCCACCAATCGACAAGAATGCAATCAAGAGAACTACAATCCAGATAGATTTTTGATACCACTTCATAGATTTATCTCCTTCTTAATATATAACAAAGAACAACACATAAAGTCATTATAATCATATTTGAATTGTTAGCAACCAATGATTTGTCTTTTCAAGCAAAAATCAAATGACCTACTCAGGTCCGACCACTTTCTAGTTCCACCAAAGGCAATTCTAGGCGACGTACATGAATTGTATGAGATTGGCTATAGTGGTAATTGTACGGCTCATATATGTACCTTATGAAGGTTCTTCGTATAGATCCCTCATCAACTTGTTGACTCCTTGTGAGCTAACCGTTATTTCCTTATCTTCAATAGTTAAATCAATGAAGGGCCTGCTTTAGCTTCTAGCGGAATTACCATTTTGGAATATTTACGATGGTCTTGTCGCTCAATTCAGCAAAAGCAACCGCTCTTTCAAATCTATCGATTATGTATTTCATTACCTACACCTAAAGTTCATTGCGGAGGATCACACTTACTACACGGAGTTAATCCCTCCGCTTTTGCATCGGCCAAACTAATCGGTATTCTGCTTTTACTTAGGTAGCTACACCCATCACTATGATACTTTGATCCAGTTTTTGTTTTATAAACTTCACCAGTACCTGTATCCAGGACTGGTGCGAGTGTGGTGGCTACGGTTGTTTCCTTAGGAGTTGTTGCTGCTGCAGTTGTTTCTGGAGCGACTGGCGTCGGACATTCTATTGATTTTATGGTTACCGTGGAGCCGTCTGATTCCACAACAATTGTCCCATTTATATCTGTACGATAGATAGTTGCTCCAACTGCAGTAAGACCTTGTATAACTTCTTCATCCGGTAACCCATATGAATTATCTGCTCCAACGTCTATAATCGCAATGGCAGGAGATAGCTTACTATATAAGGGAGAGCGGATATGAGGGCCTATCCACCCACCGTACTTCTACTGAACCGTCTACAACGATCGTTCCGGAGATTTTGGAACAAGCCGTTCTTCTTCGAAGAGAAATTCCGTCCCGAAGTGTCAGACAGATTATCCGGATTCTGGAGATGGAGGAGCGGGTGTCCGTCGGACACTTGAAACGAAGCACCCTCCAAAGAACTATGTCCGATCGAGGATTCAGCAGTGGACAGATGAGGATCTACACGGGAAAAGGTCTGGCGGCCCGACGCTTTGTCAAACCAAACCGCTGTCAGCTTTGGCAGTCGGATTATCCCGAATTATCCGTTATCCCGAGCTTTACTTGAAAAACGCTATTAGGCAGCCATTTCTCAGAAAAAGCTCGGGATAATATTTTAAACCTTCAAGCCACATAATCGTTTTAAAGTATCAGCATCATCATTCCAGATAGTCTTAATTTCGGTCGTGTGATGATCCCAAAATGGCACGGATTACTCAGGCAGAAATGTCCGAATTTGATACACTTTCAAAATGAGCGGAAACGCCAGGGAAATCTGTGGTTTTGCGTTACAGAGGCTAAACTGCTGGTTTTTTAGGAGAAGGTTTATGAGCTGAAAAAGCTGGACTACTCTGTGGAAAAACCTGTTTGAGCAGTTTTTCACGAACAGACGGATTTTATGCAACCGACAGGGTCATTCATTATCCATGGCTGTGCGAACACTGTTGAACTCGTGCTCCAGAGCAATAAATGCGTCAACAACGGCAGGATCAAATTGGGTGCCTCGTCCTTGTAGAATGATGTCACGGCTCGTCTCATGCGTGAAGGCCTCCTTGTAGCAGCGCTTTGAACGTAAGGCATCATACACATCAGCAACCGCCATAATGCGTGCAGAGAGTGGGATCTCTATGCCGGTCAGACCATCAGGATATCCAGTGCCATCCCAGCGCTCGTGGTGCGAGCGAGCGACGTCGATGCCCATGTTGATGAAGGCGTTTCGCGGATATTGATTACGCGCTGTTTCAAGCGTCTGCGCGCCAATCACTGTATGCTGCTTCATCAACTTGAATTCCTCAAGGGTAAGTTTGCCGGGCTTGAGCAAGATGGCATCGGAGATTCCGACTTTGCCAATGTCATGCAACGGGCTGGCATGACATATATTTTCAACAAACGCAGCATCCACTGATGTACTACAACTGGAATTGTTGCAAATGTGCATCGCCAAGAGTTTACAGAATTTCTGAACACGCTCCAGATGGGTGCCGGTATCATCGTCACGGAACTCCGCCAATTTTGCCAGCGCAAAGATGGTTGCCATCTGTGATTCGGAAATCTCCCTCACCTGTTCTTGAACCAATTCCTGCAGATGATGGTTGTGTTGCTCCAGTTCGATTTGGAGACGCCGAAGTGTCAGGTGCGCATTTATTCGTGCCAGAACCTCCTCGAACTGGAATGGTTTGGTCACATAATCCACGCCGCCCACTAAAAAGGCCTTAACCTTGTCCATTGTCTCGGCCAAGGCACTGATGAAGATCACTGGGACCGCCTTGAGTGTTTCATCTGCCTTCAGGTGCTCGCACACCTCGAAACCGCCCATCTCCGGCATGTTGATATCGAGCAGGATGAGATCAGGCGAGTTTCTGGCCGCGGCCTTCAGTGCCATTGTGCCGCGGGTAAATGCCAGCACCCGATAACCATTCGATTGCAGCATATCCTGCAACAACTTCAGATTGGCCGGGGTATCATCTACTACCATAATGGTTGCTTTTCCCAGCACGTTATCGATTTTCATAATCTCCCTCCTTCAGCCAATCATCAATCTGTTCGTAGTTATACTGATCAGCCAACGCTTGCAATCTACTGGCCACGTCGCTATCCAGTGGTTCCACCTTGCTGATCAACTCCTCCAGACGAGCCACGTCACCTTCTGCAACGGCTTGTCGCAGGTCTTGAATCAGCACCTGCGGCAGCGCGGACAGGCTCTCCGGTCTTGAGGATGTGGAATTCGCGCGGTCCGGGGTTTTATCTGTCTGCCCGGCAAAGATATAGCGCAGGCCCAAATTTTTCCCAAGGGTCTTATAAAGGTCTTCAGGATGAAAGGGTTTGTGCAAATAGGCAACCACACCGGTCTCCATCACCTGTTTTTCTGAATCATTAAAGGCACTGGCCGTAATGGCGATGATGGGGATGGCACGTCCCTTCTCTGTGGATTTGAGCCGCTTGATGGCCTCGTAGCCGTCCATGACTGGCATGCGCATATCCATGAGCACCGCATGGGGCAACCATTGTGCAAAGGTCTCCAGGGCTTCCACGCCGTTTTGCGCTTCTCTAATTTCGAAACCAATGGGCCGGAGCAGTTCGAACAGCAGGGCACGGTTAGCCAGTACGTCGTCCACCACCAGAATACGATACGGTCCCGTACCGAGTTCCAGGCCAACTATTCGATGCGATGCCGTTTTCTCCTGCTCGAAGCCGGCATTGGCCGGTGCCAGCAGCGCCTCGAACCGGAAACAACTGCCCTTACCCACCTGACTTGAGACCGTGAGCTTGCCGCCCAACATTTCAACAAACTTGCGGCTGATGGACAGCCCCAACCCAGTGCCGCCCTCCTTCACGCCAGCCTCAGCTTGCTGAAATACATCGAAAATCCGGTCTGTTTCCTCTTCAGGGATTCCTGGCCCGGCATCTTCAATCTCGGTCACCAGGCGCAGAGCTTCTTTGCCCTCCAGCGTTGTTCCTTCGACCTTCTCCGCGTGCACCCGCACGGTAACCCCGCCCGTTTCTGTAAATTTGATTGCGTTCCCTATCAGATTGACGAGGACCTGCCGAAACTTCTGTCCATCCGCGGTCGCATAAAGCGGCACGCTTTCGTCCCGCTCCACAAGGAACTGTAATCCCTTAGCGTCGGAAAGGGGGTGGAACATCATTGCCAGGTCGTCCAGCAGGGTGTGCAGGCAGAAAGTTGTCTCGTTGAGGGTGATCTTCCCGGCCTCAATTTTGGAAATGTCCAGGATGTCGTTGATCAATTGCAGCAGGGACGCACCGCTGCGGATGATTATCTGGACATATTCGTCCTGTTTTGGTGATATTGACGGGTCGCGTTCCAATAACTGGGCAAACCCTAGGATAGCATTCATAGGCGTACGGATTTCGTGACTCATGTTGGCCACGAATTGGCTCTTGGCCCGATTGGCTTCTTCTGCAGATTTGCGTGCAATCTGCTCCTCCTCCGCATGCTTTCGGTCGGTAATGTCGCGAGCGGCAGCGAAGATGCCCTGCACCTCCCCCGCCTCATTCCGGTATACGCTGGCATTGTAGAGCACTTCCGTGGTGCGGCCGGAGCTATGACGAGCCGTTAGCGGATAATCTCTCACCAGACCTTGCGTGAAGACTTTCTCATACCCCTCTCTCGCCTTTTCCGGTTCCGTAAAGTAGCCGCAGAAATCACTCCCGATCAGGTGCTCGCGAGAAAAACCGGTAATCTCCTCGGTGGCCCTGTTCGCATCGGTAATCATACCTTGGGGATTGATGGCCGCCAGTGGATCAAGACTCGCTTCGATCAGGTTGCGGGTGTATATCGAATCTAAACGCTGGCGCTCCTCCAACTGCTTGCGTTCCGTAATGTCACGGATGCTCTCGATCGCGCCTATAATGTTGCCAGCCTGATCGTGCAGAGGCGAGGCCTTGGCAAAAAGCCATGCACCTTTATTGTTGTAGAGAGCGGGACAAAAAACTTCTACTATGAGAGCGTCACCTTCACGGGTAATTTCAGGATATCGGGTCACAAGCTCTTCATCACTTAGAAAGAGTGCATCCATTAACGGCGGCCGAGCTTTTCCATAAAACGGGATAGTGTAGGCATAGTCGCCTTTGCCTATCGTCTCCGCGGCAGGAACGCCCGTCATTTTTTCAATAGCCTTATTCCAGATGATGATACGTCTTTCCTTATCAATGGCTAGAGTGGCATCAGGCAAAAATTCAATAATATCCATAATTTGCCTATGTTCCGTCCGTAATGCTTCTACTGCTTGCTTGCGTTCCGTAATGTCGCGAAACACAATGACCGCGCCGGTCGGTCGGTCGCCATCGGCCAGTATGGCCGTGCAGGTGTATTCCACCTGAAAGCTGGTGCCGTCCTTGCGCCAGAACACCTCGTCACCGCGCGTGCGCGATTTTCCGTCCTTGAGCGCGGCATAAAGGGGACACTCATCCTCCGGGTAATGGGTGCCGTCGGGATGCGAATGGTGAATGGTAACGTGTATCAACTGGCCGAGCAACTCTTCTTGTTCGTACCCCAACATATGAGATGCGGCCGGGTTTATGAAGGTTGACTTGCCCTCCAAGTTTATCCCATAGATTCCTTCCCCGACCGAGTTCATGACTAACCCAATCTCGTTCTTCATATATGAAATCTCTTCGTTTCGAAATACTAACTCTTTGTTCACAGATTCAAGCTGAGCCGTTCTCTCAGTGACGCGAGATTCCAATTGGTTGTTGAGCTCTTCTGTTTTTTCCCGTTCAATAAAAAGCTCTTTGTTGGCAATGAGTAGCTCTTCTGCACGTTTCTCTTTCTCTTTGTTTTGAAAAACAAGTTCTTTATTTGCAATGATTAACTCTGTTGCGCGCTTTTCTTTTTCTTCATTTTGAAAGACCAGCTCTTTGTTGGCAATCACTAGTTCGGCTGCCCGGGCTGCCTTCTCTCCAGTCTGAAAGACGAGTTCTCTATTTGCTAGGACTAACTCTGCTGCTCTTTTATCCTTTTCTTCATTTTGAAATGCCAGCTCTTTGTTGGCTACAACGAGTTCCTCCGCACGCTTCTCTTTCTCTTCGTTTTGAAAGACCAGTTCTTTGTTGGCAATGAGTAATTCCGCTGTTTTTTGTTGAACGAGTAATTCAAGCTTATTTTCAAAATCAATAAGCTCGTCTTTATATTTTTTTATTGCAGAAATATCCCTTGCAGCGGCGAACGCTCCGATTATTTGACCTTCATTATCTTTATACACGGATGCATTATATAAAACAGGAATGGATGATCCATTGATATGTTTGAGATAAAGTTCATAATCAACGATCTTGCCAATATCAAAGACTTGTTTATATCCGGCACAAGCCTTGTCAGGCTCGGTAAAGTATTCTGAAAAGTCCGTGCCGATTATCTTTTCTCTAGGAAGCCCTGTAACCTTTTCAGTTGCAGAATTGACATCTGTGATTATACCATCCGGCCCTATCGTTGCGAGGGAGTCAATACTTGTTTCAAACAAGTTGCGGTTATATTCCCACCCCTTATTTGCTTTTTTTTCTTGAACTTCTTTTGCAAATAATTTTCTGGCTCGCTTTTTTTTCCCATTGTTTTTTTCCACATTCTTCTCTCCAATCAATCAGAGTAATACTATTGTTAAAACCCGTTTAATTACTTTTTTAGAGATACTTTTAGATATACTTGCCATATCTGCCTTGTATCCATTTCAAGGCAATACTAATTTGTTGTATTATATACGCTTAATTATCAGGCGACATAATTACCAATACGTTATGTGTGCGTTGGTCATTGTGCAGAAGGATGCTACCGCCCATTTCCGGTACTCCATCAACTGTTATTGAGTGAATGGAGACACCCTGGCCGGAATCATTCTCGACCTTTATCCGGTACAGGGTTAATTCATAATGGTAGTCTATCTCCCACGTTTGATACAGTGCAGGAAGAGCCGGAGTTATATAGAGCTTGTCTCCCTGCACGGATATGCCAAGCTGCGAATGCAGCAGACACTGGTACATCCAACCAGCCGAACCCGTGTACCAACTCCAGCCTGCTTTGCCGGTGAATTGCTCTCCCATGTATACATCTGCACTCATTACGTACGGCTCTTTCTCGTATCTGGCAACATCTTTAATTGTTGAAGTTGACAAAATCGGATTTAGCATATCAACAAATTCATATGCATCTCTACTCCTGCCTGCTTTTGCATTTGCTATGGCAAGCCAAAGTGCTGCATGGGTATATTGTCCGCCGTTTTCGCGGATACCAGGAAAATAACCCTTGATATAGCCGGGATCCGGCAGTGATTTATTAAAAGGAGGTGTAAGTAATTGTATGACACCTTCACTCTGGTGAACAAGGTAATGTTTGGCAGAATCCAATGCCTGCATGGTACGGGCCGGGTCGCCCCCGCCGGAAATGACCGACCATGACTGGCTGATCGAGTCTATCTGGCACTCCTCATTGACATGTGATCCCAGGGCGCTCCCATTATCGAAAAAGCCGCGAAGATACCATCTTCCGTCCCATGCATTCTTTTCGATTTGCGACCGCACTATCTCAGCAAGGCCATTGAGTTGATCATACCTGTCCTGATCTTTCATCAGAAGACAAAGCGGCAGAAATTTTTTGACAGTAGCATAAAAGAACCAGCCAAGCCAGACACTCTCGCCTTTTCCTTCAATGCCAACCCGGTTCATTCCGTCGTTCCAGTCTCCCCCTCCCATCAGTGGGAGTCCGTTTTCGCCAAAATGGCTTGCGCGGTCGAATGCCTTCAGACAATGCTGGTAGACAGTATCCGTTTTGTCGGATACCCGAGCCGCAAACATTTTCTCGGATTGTGAAGGTTCCAATATATCCCCTTCGAGATAGGGAATTGTTTCCAAAAGAATGCCTGATTTACCTGTATGCTCCACGAAAGCAGCAGTTACAAAGGGAAGCCAGAGCATGTCATCCGATATGCGGGTTCTTACACCGACACCTGTAACCGGCTGCCACCAGTGCTGCACATCACCTTCAACAAACTGGTGTGCACTGCAAAGACGTATCTGATTTTCAGTAAAGTTTGCATCTATATCAAGTAGTGCAAGAACATCCTGAAGCTGATCCCTGAATCCAAAGGCTCCCCCACACTGATAAAAGGCCGACCGGGCACGCAGGCGGCAACTTATGACCTGGTATATGAGCCAGCCATTCAGCAAAATGTCCATCGCCCTGACCGGTGTTTTGACATGAACGCGTGATAGGGTTGCATTCCAGTAACCGTGCACACGCTCCAGTTCATTCTGTGCGGCTTGCACGTTGCGGAACCTGTCAGCAAGGACTCCTGCCTGAATAATATTGCTTGCCTGCCCAAGCCCCAGAACCAGCGTCTTGCTCGCGCCGGCGGCAAGGTGCAAGTGCATCTGAATCGCTCCGCAAGGTTCAAGGCAAGCTCCTGTTTCACCTGAAAGCATATCCGTTGCAAGTCCCAAAGGATAACTGATCGCACGCCCTACGCCAAGAAATCCCTTTTTATCGCCCGTAAACGAAGTAACGGGCTCGCTGGCAAAAATAAACGCAGGATGCTGCTGTTCGAATTCCGAATATACATTCCGGGCAGAAAACAATTGTGTCTGCGCATTAAACTGGGTTACGACGTAAGGCGCACACTGCTCCTTGAGAGCCCCCAAAACCCATTCAACATATAAGGTCACTGTTAGGTCCCTGTCATGTCCGCTGTGATCCCTGATGTTGATCAGCCAGATTTTGACAGGCTCTTCCACTGCAGCAAAGAGCGTCATTGACTGTTCCAGATCCAATTCAGCATGTGTGAAAACAGAGTATCCGAAACCGTGGCGCACCTGATAGATCTGCCCTCTTCCGGGACGCAGGGATGCCGGCGAGGTAATAGCTCCCGTCTCCAGATCTTTGATGTATACAGCCTCGGAGGCTGTATCGAGAACAGGATCATTCGACCAGTCGGTAAGTTTGTTTTCACGGCTGTTGCCGGCCCAGGTATAACCTGCGCCTGTCTCGGACACGTGGAATCCAAATGACTCATTGGCAATGACATTTACCCACGGGGCCGGTGTAACCCGACCGGTACCCATCCACATTTCATACTCCTGTCCGTCCGCAGCGAAACCACCTAAACCATTGAAATATTCCAGGGAAACCGGCGGGATAAAAGATGCTGCACCATTTACCTGATGCATGGAATCACCGGCGGAAAGCAGAATGTTATCGGAATTACGATCTTTTTTCTCGGAAAGCTTTTCGTACATTGGCATATAAATTCCCGTTTGCCTTCTGATGACAATACGTGCGACGGTAGAAAGCAGATCCGATTCTTCATTTGTCAGCAGAAAACGACGAAGAACGAACAGACTGGGCTTTTGCTGAAGATTTTTATAGATTTTCAAGGTACCTGTGAGCTCCATAATTGTATGCAGCAGCGGCTGTCCATATCCTTCCTCTTCCTCGTCGACAATGACCAGGTCGACATTTACCGTCTGAAGGTGAAGAAATTCGTAGGCCAGGAGCGCATCTTTTACAACAAGTACATCGTGCATCTCCTTCACACGCAGCAGGATGACCGGATAATCGCCGGATATGCCAAAACGCCAGAGACTGTTTTGTCCTCGTACATTTCGACTGATTATTTCTTTCTGATCGCGGAAAAAGCGGGATGGATAATACAGCGGTCCTACCAACGACTGGATAGCGTTCAGTTGCAGGGAATTGATATTGAGGTATTTCATTTCCAGCTTGCTGCTGGTAAGCGCCTCACGGAAAACATCCTCGCAGTTTAAATCTTTTCTCAAATCGTTGTTCAGCTTAAGCGCAGCTGATCTGGTTGGACAATAACCGGTAATGAAACAAACAGATACGGATTGGCTGGCAGGTACTTCAATAATAACCCGCATACTCATGACAGGATCAAGCGAAAAACCGGAGTGGCCCGAAAGCGGCAGACGGGTATGCAATGCCCGAGGCTTAATTTGTGTTCCTCCTCTTCCGATAAAGGATCTTCGATCGGTCTCATACTCTACTGCACGGGAAAAGTCATAATCGGACACCACCATATGCATAACCAGACCGTGCTTGTCCTCTTCCGACCTCTTACGCCGGCTTGCAATCAGTAAATTCTGGTCATGAATAACCTCCAGTTCAAGAAACATCTTATTAAAAGCAGGCTGAACTGCTTCCGCAAGATGCAAGTCGTCAACAACCTCCATGTAGCTCGTCAATTCAAATTCCGTAACTCGGTCACTATGATTGGTTATAGTAACCCTGCGGATTTCAAAATTTTCGATGGGAGATAAAGTAACCTCTGTATCCGTGTCAAACTGCCCGTCTTTACGGTGGAATTCTACCCTGTCCGGAGCAAAAACCGCCTTGTATTCATCCGGATGTGTAAATGTTGGATAAAATGTGTTGCTCCATGTCTGATCAGATTCAAGGTTACGGATATAGACAAAACTCCCATGGGACGAACCTGTGCATTCCGGACGCCATGAGTTAATCATGACATCATCGCAGCTGCTGAAACCCTGCCCGCCTGAGGTCAGCATTACAAGGTAATGGTTGTTGGACAGGACATGTGCTATTGGAACCTGAGGATTAATTGTATTGCAGTAACGGTTCTCGAATTTTTCTTCCTCATAATCTTCGAGTTCGAGATTGATGGAGTAGCCGTGCCGCGCAAGGGACACAAGAACATCCGAGTTCGTCTCTTCTAAAAGGACCGTTGTTGACTTGACCATCGCCTCTTCATGGAACCGTTTCTGAAGAATATTTGCATGCATACAATTATTGATTGAGGCCAGAATCATCCCCTGATGATGGGCCATAAAACTTTGCACTAAAGAATATGGCTTCATATTTGCCGAATCCGGACGGCTAAAGTCGAGTGCTTCAAAAAGTCCATAGTCACCGCCGGCGCCGATTTCTAATAGGAGATTTAGGTTTTTCATAGCTGCATCGCGCATTGTGCCGAGTGCCAGGGCTGTTGCATAAGGAGCCACTACCCTGACCGGTTTCATACTGGACTGCAGACGCAGATACTGCATGCCAAACGGAGCATACTGATAATTCGAGTCTGTATCAAACAGAAAATATTGTGATTCAGATATTCCCCAGGGTATCTTTTCTTTTTTACCATGCGCAATCTGTCGCAGGACCGCAGCGTTGCAGCTTCGGCTCAGGATTGTACCGTACGGTGTTTTCATAATCAGATTGGGCATCAGATACTCAAACATAGTACCGCTCCAGGATACAAGCGTCGGAACACCTTTTACAAGTGTCAGAGGTCTGCCAAGTGCAAACCAGTTTTTCTGCTTGACATCCCCTTTGGCGATGGCAAGAAAACTGCTGATCCTTGCTTCCGAGGCGAGCAAATCGTAATATCCCAGATCGGCAGTCTGGTTTGTGACATTATATCCAATATGGAAAAGACTGTGCATGGCATCATAAAGTTCTTTAAAATCAGTCAAATTGACCATTTCGTCGATTTGCACACAGATGCTGTGTATTCTATCCATCCAAATCATTGCAGTGGGTTGACCCAGGTCAGCCAGTTCCTTGATACTCAGGTCTGGATTCAAGCCGTCCGGTCCGGCAAGATCGTGCATATCATCTGCAAGGCTGTCATATGCTGCCGCAAAACGATGACGCCAATATTCGCTGATCTGAGCTGATTCAGCGGCGGTGCGTAAAAATGCCAGAAGTGTATCACGGTTCTCCTGTGAAGTGAAGGATCCGGTCATCAAGTCCGGCGCAATTCCGGCTACTTCCAGCGTATCACGCAGTCCCAGGAGCATCCGGTCCGGAAATACAGGTTCCTTAACAAGACCATACAAACCATTTTTCAGTGTAACCAGATATGCGGCGAAGTTGCCGCTGTCAACGGTTGACACATAATGCGGCATCAACAATTCCAGTGTTTTCACATTGTACCAGTTATACAGATGTCCGTTCCATTTAGTCATTTTCTGCAGAGTCCGCATAACTTCATCGCAATGGTTAATAAGGTCATGCAGGCTGATGAAACCAAAATCACAGGCGCTTAAAGCGCTGATCAGCTGAAGACCGATATTGGTCGGGGATGTCTTGTCAGAAAGACGTGGTCCGGGAAATTGCTGCAGATTATCGGGACAAAGCCAATTGTTTTCCAAAGTTGCAAAGTCCTCAAAAAAGCGCCAGGTTTTCCGTGCCAGAATGCGCAGTTCATGTGCATCTTCCGTTCCGATTTTCTGTTTGCTTGAAATGCCGGACGGTTTACTAGCTAAATAGGAAATAACAGGTGCGGCAAGCCATGCGGCAGCAAGAATAAACTGGAACACATCATACGGCGGCTTTCCCAGTATTATTGTTGCAATACACAGAGCCAGACCCGCTATTGATGCAGGCAGCATAAGCTTGATATAGCTGCCTAAAGAGTTCTGCTGACTTTTTCCCGATGATTCCGAAGTCTGCCACTCCAAAAGATTGCGGTGGCTGATCAGAACTCGGTACAGCGTGCGAATGATCGCATCAAGAGACAAATAAGCATTGAAAGGAAGCAGGATTATGTTGAATGAAGTCTGTACCGCCATAGTCGCCAATTGCTCGAAAAATATTTGGGACGCTACACGTAAAGATGAGTTTATAATTTTCTGATAAATAAGTCCGGTAAGAAAAACAATGAGACGCCAGCCATCGGAGAAGAGAACAAACGGTATCCATAGCCAAGCATACTGCAGGAAAAAGAAAGCAGTGATCAAGATTGAAAGAATACTTGCAACAGGAGTCAGACTTCGCCGCAAGTTGTCGATCATTTTCCAGCGTGACAGCATGTTAATACGGGAACGGCTGAAAATCCATGGCAGTAATTGCCAGTCTCCCCGAATCCATCGGTGATCCCGCTTTGCGAAAGCTGCGACATTCGGGGGTGTCGTATCAAGCATCCGTATACCGCTTGCAAAAGCACACCTTGTCAGGCTGCTCTCCAGTAAATCATGGGACAGCACCGTGTTTTTTGAGATCATACCTCGTAGCAGACGGTGCATTACGCGAAAGTCATAAATACCCTTGCCTACAAATATACCTTCATCAAACGTATCCTGGTAAACGTCGGAAATAACAGTGGAATAGCTGTCGATTCCTGATTCACCGGTAAACAGACGTGTGAAGAAACTGGCCTTGGAGTCTGTGACACGAGAACAGATTTCAGATTGAACGATAGCATATCCACTGGTAATACGACTGGTTTTCTCGTCAATTTGCGGATGATTCAATGGATGCGCCATAATTCCTATTAACTTCACTGCACTTTCGCGAATCATGTCCGTATCTGCATCCAGCGTTATAACATATCGAAAACTGGAAAACAGCTCCGGCGAACCAATACGGACTTCAAATGCAATTCCTTCCTCACCGGCCAGCATTGCATTGAGTTCTTCCAGTTTTCCTCTTTTTCGTTCCCAGCACATCCAGCATTTTTCTTTCTCATTCCATTGGCGCTCCCGAAGAAACAGTGAAAAGCGCGCAAAAGCACCTGGGTATTTCTCATTAAGCTCCTGTATTGCAATCGTTGCTGCCTGCAGGATCGATTCATCTTCGTCGAGCACCTTGGTATCAGCATCCTTCAAATCGCCAAGTATAGCAAAATACAGATTAGTCTGCTTGTTTGCAAGATAATATTTTTCAAGCTTTGCTGCATAAGTACGGGCACTTGAGGCACTTTCAATAATTACAGGCATAACGACAAATGTACGGCAGTCATCCGGAATTCCCTGCGAAAAATCCATTGCCAGCTGAGGCAGAGGATGGATCAGGCGGGTGAAAATAGTATTTATCAAATGGATCGCGACACCTATAGCAAGAATTCCAAGCTGTATCAGAAGAAATATAGCCAGAAGAGGTTTTCTGGAAAACACAGGTCCAGCGATCGTACCAACCCAAATGAGGAGCGCACCCGTAATGGCGAAAACACCTGTCAGATAAATAATGCCGTGCAGAATCTTCCCGTGGTTTTGGAACTTAATCATACGCGCGGGCCGTTTTCCCAACAGGTCTAGAAGTAAAGAATATCCATTCCCGACTAAATATGTCCCGACATGATTTGGCAATATAAGTAATGGGTCCGTATGCGCCACTCCTGCAAGCTGCACTGCTTTGGCTGCAACTGCAGATTCCATCAATTTGTAATGCTCCGCTAATTTTTCTACTTGCCTTCGATATCGTCCTCGTGTATTAGTGTCTGTCATTGAATAAATCCCGGCAGGGTCCAATTCGAGTATAGACTCCATTTTTGAGATTTTTTTGAAGGCCTCTTCCCAGTTGAGTCCACTCATCTCCTTGAGGCTTATAATCAGGGAGCTAATCCGCGACTCTGCCATTGCCTCACGCTGTCTCTCTTTATTGACCATCTCGGTAATGAGCTGCAGATAGGCATCCCGTTCCAAATCGTTCATTTGCGAAAGCCACAGCACAACATCCGTTTCATCAACAGACATATTTCTGAGGCAAAAGAAAAAATAAGTAATAAATTTCTCATTCCGGTATTTATTTCTGTCAATTACCTTGACGAGCAGTTCATCAATATTTTTACTGCCGGATCGAATTGCTGCCGCAACCTGATCGGCAGCCTGTCCGGCTTGAATCTTAACCTTGATACCCTGTATCATGAGAACCGCTTCGTCAACGATTTTTTCCAGAAGACAAAGGCTTATAACCGTGCCGAAAGACCAAATTTCCTGCGACTTAAGTTCTTTCTCCATCTGATAGGAGTTAAGTAAATGAATGATTGTATTTTCCTGCGGATGATTGTTGGTAGCATGAATGATCTCACGTGCAATTATGTATAGCCGAGGACAACTCTTCCAAAATCCTGTTTCAAGTGTAGGCAGGCGGGATAGTTTATGCAGCTTTCCTGTTCCTTGCAGTTTTTTGATTTCCCGGTAAAGAAGATTGTAATTATCAAAAATCCATAATGATGCCGGAATCGTCGAAATGGTATTCGCAGGTGTCCTTTTCAACTGTCGGCGTACAGATTGAAGATTGAGGTAAATCCTCCGCTGGGCATTCCGGAGAATGCTGCTATGCTTGCGTTTGCGCAAAATTTGCTTTTTCGCAAGTTCCCGCATCAAATTTTCACTGTTTCCGCCGCTTGCGTCCGACTCAAGATGCCGCAGCCACTCCTCGGTTCGAGATGGAATCCGATAGGGCCTGAGATAGTGAAATACTGTTTCAATTCGTTCAATTATAAAAAGAATTACAAAGACCGCCAGTAGAATCCATAGAAAAACTGTAATCTGTGAAATTGAAAACAACTCCTTCAAGGCATAACCTCCATTTAGCTGCATTAAAAAAACTATTCTATTTATGGTCTATACTATTATGTTTTATATTCAAATGACTTTAATAATAACATGAACAAACGGTTAAATAGAATTTGCTGTATGGATAATTTTTTACTGTACTTTCTCGATATTTTAGAAATATTACTGCTAGTCCAAGAGTCACCTTATCAGCATATGCAGAAAATCCAGCGAATATTGAAACCACCAAAAGTCCTGTCCAATAATACCAACCGGAAACGACAACAATACAAAATCACCTGCAACCGCTCTTAGTACCTCACCCGGTCAAAAATAATCCGGCGTTGACAGTATGTTGCAATTACAACGAAACATGGCGAGTTTGCTTCTGCTTTTTACAATAAAAACACTGGCAGCAGTTTGCTTTAAATGGCTTTACTCTCTATATTCTCAATATATTCTTTTAATGCAACGGCATTGTTGTGTGTCTCATCCTTTGCAGCGTACACAAACCCCTTTATATGTTTTTGGTAGATTAGAAGTACTGCGTGAAAGGACGGTATAATAATAAGCGTATGAATTCGACTATTGGTTGGATCAGTCCAGCGGAATATGAACGGAGACTGCTCAAAATCATTTTGATAAAATCAACGCAAAATGTAATATTATTCATAGCTGACAAAATTATTTTGACCAATTTTTGTCTACTAAATGCAATAGGTTCCATGAAGCGAATTTGATTGTGTGAACAAGAAACAAAGTTATTAAAAACAGTATTGTTCATGACAGTGATATGCTTATACTTAAATAACAAAGGAGGATGTTTATGGCACGGTTAACAGGGTATCCTAGAGAAAGCAGTAGATTAGCTGTTGATCGGTAAAAATGTGTCAAATGTGGTATATGCTTGAACTAAGGTAACAAAGTCTATGACTGGACTAGCGAAGGCCAAGGGTTGCAAGGCATAGTGCATGAGTAGCAGGGTGCACAACTTGTGGAAATCTATGTCGTAGTAAAGCGATTTCTTTCCCGGACCTTAATGGAATCCGATCACTTTTAAAAAAAGAAAGTATATTGGCTAAAGTTAAAAAACAACTGGAAGCAAAAGGAAAGTCAAGTTTTTAAAGGCGAATAAAGTCTAACTGATATTATTCATTAAAAAGGAGATTTTTATGGCAAGTATTAAATTCGGCGTAACTGCCAAAAGTGAAAATAACACAAAGACAATAGTGGAAACCAGAGGATTTAAAATGACAATCGACGAACCGGAAACTTTGGGGGGAACAAATGGAGGAGCAAATCCTGTCGAATATATACTGGCTGCACTTTCAGGCTGTCTCAATGTGGTTGGACATCTTGTTGCCAGTGAGATGGGATTTAAGCTTAATGGCTTGGAACTTGTTTTGGAAGGAGATTTAGATCCAGCAAAATTCACTGGTAAGTCAATGGATGGCCGAGCAGGATATAGCGAAATCCGAGTGACTTTAAAGCCTGATTCAGATGCAGATAAGGAAACATTAGACAAATGGGTAAAGGTTGTTGAAAGCAGATGCCCTGTAAGTGATAATATTTCAAATCCTACTCCTTTGCATATTGTGCTTGGTTAAAATTTATTCTACAATCCAGTTTCTCTTGATTTGGGAACCGAATTGTATTTTTAATACTTTATAAAGTGTCCGCACCCCCGAGGGATACTTCTCTTTTTTGATTTGTCGGAGAAGTAGGGAGCATCGAACCCTACTCTTAACGGTTCATATGTGCAATTATTACCAAAATCAGCATATATAGTGCTATGCTCCCCTCAGATAGGACAGTAAAATGAAAAACGCTGTTGAGTCGGGGGTGAAATCATGTCACATAAAGGAAAAGTACCGGCAGAAGAGAAGTTACGGATCACAGAAGCTTATCTATCCGGAAAGGTAGTCTGCAGCGAAGCAGGCCGGATTGTTGGTGTAAATCACAAAACGATTACACGATGGGCAAGTAGGTACCGGGTAGAGGGAGCAGCGGGCTTTTCATCAAAGAAATGTAACCGGAAGTATGCAAACGGAACCAAACTTTCAGCCGTTCTGGATTATCTGTCAGGCAAGGGTTCCATGGATGAAATTTGCGAACAATATGAAATTAGAGATGCAATCCAGCTCCGGGATTGGCTGAAGGCATATAATCGTCATGAGGACTTCAAGATACAGACAGGAGGAAGCCGTATGACGATTGGCAGAGAAACGACTGTGGAAGAACGGATTCAAATCGTAAATGCGTGCATCACCAACGGGAACGACTACTGCGGTATAGCTCATAGATACCGAGTTTCATATCAGCAGGTCTACATGTGGACGAAGAAATACCGTGAGATGGGAGAAGCGGGACTGCAAGACCGGCGGGGACGCCGCGCAGGAACACTGCCGAGCCGGACGCCTGAGGAAGAACTGAGGGATCGGTTAGGTCAGCTCAAACGGAAAAACTATGATATACCAACTTTCTTAAAAAGTACGCTGAATGTTCCACAGACTTTCTGCTACTGGATCATCGTTCCATATAAACCGTAGAACGGTATCTGACTCATAACCAATTAAGCAGAAAGCTGTGGCTGGAGCCTATACAAAAACCGTCTAGCGGTAGGAGGGAAAACCAGTCTACAGCGCCTGTGTACATTATACAAAACACTAGATAACTAGCGCCTTGTTTAGCGCAATTTAATAATACGAGGAGGGTTGACGAAAGCTATCCCTCTGGGAAGTCGGGAGTCGAAAACAATGACCGATCGGCAGTCACTGTATGTCTGTTGGGTTGTAGCCGGCCGACGCATCTTTAAAACAGTCAATGGCTGCAATTC
>Ga0209123_1000506_pt1 | contig 49787 bp, 41 predicted proteins | sample BarGraIncu00431A_FD_184500 | JGI IMG/M metagenome (GOLD analysis project Ga0209123, IMG submission 184500) | Arctic peat soil microbial communities from Barrow, Alaska, USA - Barrow Graham LP Incubations 004-31A (SPAdes) (version 2) | ecosystem: Environmental > Terrestrial > Soil > Wetlands >...
GGAGGCCTTGCCGAATATGTCGTCGCTCCGGGGGATATTGCGGCTCTCATACCGGCTGACGTGTCTTTTGAAAATGCGGCGGCCGTGCCAATGGCGGCAATCACTGCCCTTCAGGCTTTACGTGATAAAGGCAGTATCCGTCAGGGACAGAAGGTTCTGATCCATGGTGCAAGCGGCGGTGTAGGAACCTATGCAGTCCAGCTCGCCAAATACTTCGGCGCGGAAGTGACCGCTGTCTGCAGTGCGAAAAACATGGATTTGGTCCGTTCCCTCGGCGCGGACCATGTAATCGACTATAGAAGTGAGGATTTTACTAAAAACGGTCTCCGATACGATCTGATTGTTGCCGTTAACGGGTATCATCCGCTCTTTGCATACAAGCGCGCCTTGGAGCCTGAAGGAACGTACGTCATGGTCGGAGGTACTTTTCGGCAGATATTCAAATCCCTTATATTCGGACCGGTTATGTCAGCGGGCAGCAGGAAGTTTTGTTCCCTTGCAGCGAAAGGGAATGCGAAAGATCTGGCCATTATATTGGACCTTGTTAAGGAAGCGAAAATAAATCCCGTGATTGACAGGCGTTATCCGCTCCAACAGGCAGGGGAGGCATTTCTTTATATAGAAAAGGGGCATGCCGGAGGGAAAGTGGTTATCAATATCATTCAGGAATCAGGTCAGGAATAAGGATTTGGCTATGGCCGGCAGCCGGAAAACCCCGATAATATGGAAAACCATGCAAAAGGGTGGTAAAATTGACGTATAACATTCAATATATGTTTAACACTGTCATAGAAAGGGGTATACAAACATGGCTATTAGAGAATCATCTGCAGTCTGGTCAGGTAGTTTAGATGAGGGCAAAGGCAGAATGCGCCTTGGATCCGGAGCATATGAGGGTGAATTCACAAAGGCCTCCCGTTTTGAAGACGGACCTGGAACAAATCCTGAGGAACTCATCGGAGCCGCTCACGCAGGCTGTTTTTCCATGTTCCTTGCAGCAATCCTCTCGGAAGCGGGTCACGTTCCCACAAGCATATCCACGTCTGCCAAAGTTCATCTGGGAGCAGGTCCAAGAATCAGACTGATCGAGTTGTCAACTGTCGGCGTGGTTCCCGGAATTGATGAAAGTACCTTTATTGAATTTGCTGAAAAAGCAAAAGCAGGCTGTCCAGTTTCCATGGCCCTTGCATCAGTAGAAATCAAACTGGCTTGCAGGCTGGCATAACTGATAATCCTTAGAACGTCAAATGAGAACCTCCATTACGGGGGTTCTTTTTTGCCATTTGATTTTCAGGGCACTTTATGGATCGAAACCGGTGGTGAAATGAACAGAGGAAATTGATTCATTTGGACTATCCGTTGATTCGTACGAGTATACCACTGTCCTCTGAGGGCATTGCATAGATCTCACCTGAATTTTCCTTGACCATGAAGCAATTGTAATAGCCGCCGTCACTTCCGCTCTTAACGACGACATAACATGGAGTGTCGGCCGCTTCGGGTGTATTGATATCAATCGAGAGGGTACCATCCCCGTTATCAATAAAAAATTCTTCGCGATAAAATTCGTAACCGGTATCATTCATCATTTGCTGAACCATCCGTACGGCATTTTTCGGAGAGTCTGCATAAACTACTTCAGGATCCGGAATAAACGTAGTAGTTGCCTGAGCAGCCGTCTGTGTTGCCTGCGCAGGAGCAGAAGTTGCTGCAGGTGCGGCGGTTGTGGTGGCTGCTGTGGTGGCTGCAGGTGTTTCTGAAGATGTTGCCGCGACTGTAGTTTCTTGTGCTTTGGTTGTATCCGTTGCTGCACCGGCATCAGGTGACATGGCCGCCCATACGAAAAAGACAATAACCAGGACGACAATCAGTGCAATTATTCCGATAAGGACAGGGACAAGGATACTTTTCCTGGGAGAATTTAAAACAGGCTGCATTGGAGGCTGCGTGTACTGTTGAACCGGTTGTTGAAAAGGCTGCTGGACATACGGCAGAACCGGCTGTTGGACAGGCTGTGTGACTATATTCAGAGGGTTGCTGCAATTGGAACAGAATTTACTGCCATCCTGATTCTGGGAACCGCATTTTGAACAATACATCAAGAAATCCTCCGTTACTTTATGTAATAATTCTTTGATTTTTATTATATATGAATATAATAAAAGTCAATCATATAAATTATGATTTTGCTGTGAAAAATAATGAAGATAAGTTGATAACCGGCAGCCCCCTGAGAGCCCCTTTTTTCCTGACTCTACGATTCGTCGATAGGAATTTCTTTGTTTTAGACTTATGATGGTGGCATCGAAATAATAAGGAGATGTGTATGGATAATCAGAAATTCGGCGGGATCATCGCAAAGGCAAGAAAAGACAAGGAAATGACGCAGAAGGCGCTCGCAGAGATCCTCTGTGTCACCGATAAAGCGGTTTCAAAATGGGAGAGAGGAAAGGGGTATCCTGAGATCACACTTTTGCCGGCCCTTTCAAAGGCCCTGGATATTCCCGCTAAGGATCTCCTTTTTGACGATACTGAAGTGGAGGCAGTCACAGCGGATGAATGGAGTGATAAGCTTGTTACCGGTGTGATCCAATATTCCGGCGAAATCTCCAGGCAAAAGCTGTCGAGGATTGTATTTCCGATTCTCTCGTCCGCCCTGGCACTGCCGGCCTTTATCTGCCTTCTTGTGAATTACTGTATTGATCAGGCGTTTACGTGGTCGATTTACCCGCTCGCATCCCTTTTTCTATGTTTTTTGGTCCTTATCCCGATTTTCTTCCTGAAAAAGCACCGGATACTGGCCGCACACGGCGTGCTGCTTATTGCGCTGATCCCATATCTTTTTATCATCGAGCGCATCACTATGTCAGGCGGTTGGGTTATTCCGCTTGCGCTTCCTGCTGCTGTGCTGACCATCGGCGTCTCCGCGATTATTGTCTGGCTTGTGCTCTATACACGAATCAACCGGTTCATCGCGATGGCGATCGCTTTCTTTCTTTCCGGTGTATGTGTCAATCTCGCGATCAATGAAATCGTCGTGAATTTTGTCGGGGAACGGACGTCCAATATCTCTGTTGTCATAACGTCGCTTTGCTTTGCAGCAGCAGCGATTGTCCTTATGATCATCGGCTGCGCCCAACGCAGAAAGCAAGGTGCAAAAAGCAAGGCTGGATAGACGGGCAGGGAGCACTGCCGGCTGATCGGGTTATTGCCGCTCATCCAGAAGTGTCTGTACCCGGTTCTGGATCAATGCGATGACATCCTCCTGCGGCTTCTGATCAGAGAAATAAGGTGCGGCTTCCTCGAGGACAATATCCCGGATTTCGTAGTCAAAACTCCCGAGTGAATTCATGCCGTAAATAAGATCCCTGTAACCAGATGCATCTTCGGTACTTATCGGTATCGGATTCCCCGCATCATCCAGGAGTAGTGTACCTCCGGTATTCGGAATCTCGATAAATGCTGTTTTTATCTGCTCTTCAAATACGCTTGTCAAAACCGGGATCCGATTTTGGGAATCCCGAGCTGCCTGCGCTTTCTCTGTAAAAAAATATTTGAAAAATTCCCAGGCCGCTTCCTTATTTTCGGATCCGGAATAGATTGCAAGCATGGAAGGCAGATAGCAGGCTGCAGTGCTTCTTTCCGAAGAAGGATAGCCGGTTACAGAAATCGGCCCGCCAAATGCTGCCACCTCTTCTACGTATGACATCGGACTGTCGATCCATGCCTGATGCATCGCCAGTTCTCCATTTGCAATCATTCCTGCGGTGCCCGGCCTAAGGGTATCCGTGTCGCTGTCAGGCTCCCCATATGTTTTTGCGTAATCCAAAAGGCTCCGGAAGTCATCCGAATCAAATCGGACAGCTCCTGCCTTGGAATCGACATAGGAAGCCATGTTGGCAGAAAGTGACAAGTCCAGCAATTCTGATTGAGAATAGCCAATGATAGGAGTCATCTTATCCGGGAGTGATTCGGCAATACTATTGAATTCACCAACAGTCCATCCCGTCCTGTCACCAATGACTGACTTCGCTCCAACAAATCCTGACAGCGAAAACCCGGTTCCTAATTTAAATAAATGACCGTCCGTCTCGCAGATTTTCAGAAAGCTCGGTATAACATCATTCTTGTTGAATTCACTGTCGTTTTCCATCATTGTATAGAGATCGGCAAGTATCCCCTTTTTCTCGCAGTTTGTAAATAATTGAATGTCCCCATAAAGGATATCCGGCGCATTACCGGAAAGTATTTCGAGATTTAATGTACTGACTACACTGCCTGTATTCGTGCTGCTTGCCGGATTCCCATAATATTCATGAATCTCAACACGATACTTTTTGCTGCTTGCGTTGAAGTCATGTACGGCAGCAAGAATAGTTGAGTCCAATGAAATTGCCGAGCCTGCAATCGTTATTATTTTTTTGTCTGCATCGGGATTATTCGCCTCACGGGTCAGAAGTGAAACCGAGGCAATAGCCATACTGTCTGACTGTGATTTCGTAACAACCATAGTCGTATTGGCGGAGAGTACAATCACTTGATCGCTATTGTTCGCTGCCTTCATGAAATTGGTATTGTCCCACAGGAAAATCAGGGCAGTATTCTGATCGTCCAGACTGACAGAGTAGACTCCTTTTATGTTAGTCGAATACAGTCCTTCATTACCGATATTCAGCGAACCTCCAAAAGAACCCAAAGTATTGGTAATATCAATCGGGTTTCCCAATTTCATCTCTGCATTATTTATCGGATAAAGTCCGAAATTTGTTTTCTCGCCTGCTGTATCATTGCCCTCTGTATACATCTGATCTTCAATCAGCAGCAGACGCCCTACAGACAATCCGTTTGTTCCTGCAATATCAAATAATCGGGTTCCTTTGCTGTTGAAAACCGAAATGTTCATCATACCAGTCGCTTCGGATGAAATCCATAGATAAATATTACCCTTGTTATCGACTTCCATCTGACTGCCTTCAGCATATTCTTCAATGGGAATGACCAATGGCTTCCCGACCAGATTACCCTTGGAGTCAAAGGTAAACAGCTCGGATTTGTATTCTCCCGTTCCCCCGTCAATGGCTTGTGTCATGATAAGCAGATTGCCGCCTGCATCCTTTGCCATATCAATCATATTAGATTCGGGATCGATTGCATCTTCCAGGGCCGTCTGGGAAATAAGTTGTCCGTCACTATCATAGAGCTGAATATAGAAGTCAGATGTCCCGGAAATCAGAATCCCTGTCTTGTCCCGGAATTGCTTTACACATTTAATGCCGGCATTACTGCCATCTGCAGCCTCAGAGAAATCAAGCAGAGCAGAAGAGAAGTAGACCTCTTCTGCAGATACTGTCCTGTCATCAGCCGCCTTGGCTTTGGAGCAGCTTACTGCAGAAAAGATCATTGCCAGGCAAAGGGCCAGACATGCGCCCTTTATAAGTCTTCTTTGCATTTTTAAAATCTTAGCATCGGAAGCTATCATTGGCTTTTTCATTAGCTTACCTCTTAACCAATCTATCAAATTTTTGAATGATACTTATAAATAATTAATTATATCATCTATTCATAAAATATAACACGACTTGAATATGCGTTTGTTATAAGCAAGGAAGGCTATATCAAATGAATTTTCTAAATCAAAAATTATTATGACATCTGGCAGGAAAGGTGTTATATACTAAAATAAAGCATTGCAGGCAGCCTCGATTTTTTGTGAAAACATTATTTCAGGCTCGACAGAATTATTTTGGAGGAATTTAGAATGTTAGAATTCAGCAAAGAGAGTCATCTTCTGGAGCAGTCAGCATACCGTTATGACCTGCAGGATGTTGAAGAGCCTAATTTGTACAGGCATCTTTTCGATTATGATCATGTACCCAAAATTCCTTTTAATCATCGAATCGTTCCGATGAACACACCGGAGAAGATTTGGATTACGGATACAACTTTTCGCGACGGACAGCAATCCTGTTCTCCGTTTACAGTGGAACAGATTGTCCATCTGTATCACCTTCTGCATAAGCTCGGAGGCCCGCAGGGTATTATCCGACAGAGTGAATTCTTCCTTTATACCGACAAAGATAAGGAAGCAGTCATCAAATGTCTCGAGCTCGGATATGAATTCCCGGAGGTAACCAGCTGGATTCGCGCAAACGAAAAGGACTTTCAACTGGTAAAGGATCTGGGCATCAAAGAAACAGGTATTCTTGTGTCCTGCTCAGACTATCATATTTTCAAAAAAATGAACCTTACACGAAAAGAAGCGATGGATAAATACCTGGGCATTGTTCGAAGCGCACTCGAATTCGGGATCCTGCCCCGCTGTCATTTCGAAGATATTACCAGGGCGGATTTCTACGGATTTGTCGTCCCTTTTGCCAATGAACTGATGAAACTGTCGCGTGAATGCGGCAAGCCAATCAAAATCCGTGCCTGTGATACGCTGGGTTATGGCGTTTCTTATCCCGGTGTAGCATTGCCGCGCAGTGTTCCGGGAATCATTTATGGCCTTCAGCACTATTCGGATGTTCCTTCCGAATATCTGGAGTGGCATGGACACAATGATTTCTATAAAGTGGTGACCAATGCTGCAACAGCCTGGCTGTATGGCTGCAGCAGCGTGAACTGCTCCTTGCTGGGCATTGGGGAACGGACCGGCAACTGTCCGCTGGAATCCATGGTCATCGAATACGCTTCCCTGCGGGGCACTACGGACGGCATGGATTTGTCGGTGATCACAGAGATAGCCGAATATTTTGAAGATGAACTCAAATATGAAATCCCTCCGCGTACGCCATTTGTCGGGAGGAGCTTTAATGCGACGAGAGCCGGGATCCATGCAGACGGCATGCTGAAGGATGAAGAAATTTACAATATTTTCAATACAGCCAAAATTCTCAACCGCCCGGCAACCGTATCTGTTGATTCTCATTCGGGATTAGCCGGAATCGCGCATTGGCTGAATGGTTATTATGATTTGACCGGTGACGACAAAGTCGATAAAAAGTCCCCGATCGTCGATGCCATAAAAATCAGGGTGGATCAATTATACCAGGATGGCAGAAACACAGTAATGGGCGACGGAGAACTGGAAGAACTGCTTCGGGAAGTTAATGAAGACTATTATCTGGAAATATCGGACAAACGTCTGAGAACCAGAAAAGATCGTGCGCACGGAATTGACCGCGACCAATAAGCGACAGTAAAAGCCCCCGAAAATGCATTGCAGTTTCGGGGGCTTTCAGTTTGGCGGAGAGAGAGATTCGAACTCTCGGAACCTTTGACAGCTCACACGATTTCCAGTTTTAAAATTATCTGGTAGCGCAAGGTAATTTGAGGCCGTTTCTGGTCAGCGGTGAAGCCTGAAAACGCCTATTTATCAGTCTCTTTCAGGTTTTTGATCTATATAGCCATGAACCCCAACCATTCTGACAAAAGAGACCTCTAAAACACATTTTCTGCAGAAGTGTTAGAAAAGTGTTAGAAAAACATGCCTTGCCCCTCTCTTGGTGCCTGCCGGATTCCCGGCTGGTGCGAAGAGAGGAGGCCTTTTTAGGTGAGGGGGTAGGGGGCGTGGTTTCCTTCCCCAGACCCCATCCTTTCCTTCCAGCTGGCAAGGGGAATGCTGGCTAAAAAGAAGATATAAGTCTTGAGGCTATCACTCTCAAATGCTTGCAGTACAAGTTACTACTTCTCAGCCGGCAAGACAATTAAACTGATAATAATGTCTGAGTATTTTACATGACCCGAATAAAATAAATACTGCACAATTTATTATCTGTATTATGCAGTACCGAAGAAAATTGTGCAGAAACGAGATCCCCTTGAGATAGCGAGTCATTCTACCCATTTTATTGCTTTCTGCATAATTAAGTAGTAAAATAATGCAGAAAGAGAAATCATTGTGCAGAAAGGAGACCAAAGTGAGGCGTTTCAACTATTCAAATATACCGGAAGATCTGCTGAGCCATGAAATCATGAATCTGGTATCAGCCATTCACGAGTACAAAGGTAAACAGGATCTTTTTATCGAGGCTAAGCCTGATATCTTACAGTCCATGCTTGAAATTGCCAAAATTCAAAGCACGGGAGCTTCTAACAGAATTGAAGGGATCTATACCTCCGATGAGCGTCTTAATGCTTTGGTCAAGTCCAAATCCGAGCCGAGAAACCGATCTGAGCAGGAAATCGCCGGATATCGTGAGGTCTTAAGCCTCATCCATGACAGCTACGATTTCATGGTTCCCCGACCAAATGTGATTCTTCAATTACATAGAGATTTGTATCACTTTAATCCAAGCTCTATCGGTGGCCGATTCAAAAACACGGATAATGTGATTACAGAGGTCGATACAGATGGCCGCAGCACGGTTCGCTTTCAGCCCTTGTCAGCTTTCGAAACTCCGGAAGCTGTTGAAAGTCTGACAAGTACTTTTATCGAGGCCATTGCAGCACAGAAATATGATCCGCTGCTTCTCATTCCTATGTTTATCCTGGACTTTCTCTGCATCCATCCCTTTCATGATGGTAACGGACGAATGAGCCGTCTGCTGACCTTACTTCTCCTATATCGATCCGGGTACATAGCCGGGAAGTATATAAGTGTGGAGATGATAATTGAGAAAACAAAAGAGACTTATTATGAGGTATTACAGGACAGTTCAACCAACTGGTATGATGGCAAAAACACATACTTTCCATTCGTTAAATACTATCTTGAGGTTATCCTAAGTGGATACAAAGAATTTGCCGCACGCGTCAAATTCATTTCGGATCGGAGCCTTTCCAAGCCCGAGCGGATTCGGGTATTATTCGACGATACTCTACAGAAATTATCAAAACGCATGATACTGGAAAAGTGTCCGGATATCAGTGCATCAACGGTTGAGGTAACACTTGCCGCCCTTTTGAAGGAAGGATATATCATAAAGACCGGAGCCGGAAAAAGCACAGCGTATGTGAGGAATTTCGAAAGCTCACAAAAATAGAAATCCCGTTAAAGGTGGAAAGATTTTTCAAACAGGCAGTAAATGCAATTATTCCAGAAGTAAGGGGAAATCATCAAAGTTGCCATGTAATAATAACTATGCTCCAGCGTCTGAAAGAACGGCACTTGTCTTGCCGGAAAGGAATTCCGTAATGGATTATTTAGCCTTAGTTCAAATGAAAGACCAGCTGAGAAGGAACTGGAAGAGATTGCCGGAGACTGCTTTACAAAGCTTTTTAAACAGCTTCGATATTGAATATGCGCACAACTCAACGGCGATTGAAGGCAACACGTTAACCTTGATTGAAACAAAAACGGTTCTTGAAGATAAACTCTCAATCGGCGGTAAGAGTCTTTGTGAAATCTATGAGGTAACCAATCACAACAAGGCTTTTTCCTATGTGAAAACATGTGTTGCGACACAAGAATTTTTATCAGAAAGCATTTCGAAAAATATTCATGCGATACTGATGGAAAATATCCTTGTGAGTGGTATTTATCGGAATTGTGAAATTCGGATCACCGGAGCCGGCCATAAACCACCGGCCGGCAATGAAATGTACTCACAGATTAAGGCATTTTATTCGAACTTGCCCAGTCATACTGAACTGAATTCCATCGAGCTTGCTGCGTATACACATGCAGAATTTGTTCGTATCCATCCGTTTGAGGACGGAAACGGCAGAATGGCACGCTTAATCATGAACTATCAACTAATGATAAGTGGATTTCTTCCCATATCCATCCGAAAAGAAGACCGATTGCAGTATTTTGAAACTCTTGAGCAATATGCTTCCGAGAGCAATCTTCAGCCTTTTTCAGATCTGATTGCAGATTTGGAAGAAAAACAGATCCGTGAATACATGTCATTGCTTCCAAAAGAAAGAGACAGGGATGAAAGATAAAAACTTACAACACTGTTCAATATGAGAGCACATCGCAAGATGTGCTTTTTTCAATTATATCGAAACTGATCCGAAATCCTGTATTTTTGAATGGTGTATTCTAGTGTAAGATGTATTTGGGAAATAGAACGCGACAACCGGGAGGGATTCTAAATGGCCAATCGGAACAACGAAAAAAAGAAAAACGAAATCACGATTCGGAGCAGCGCCGCTGAGTATTTGACTTTTGTCGCATCGAGCGGCGAGGGCGGTGTTGAAGTCCGCTATGAGGATGAGAATATTTGGTTGACGCAAAAATTGATGGCTGAGTTATACGATGTTAACGTTCGTACTGTCAATGAGCATATAAAGAAGATCTTCTCGGACAACGAACTGACCGAGGAGACAGTTATCCGGAATTTCCGGATAACTGCGTCTGACGGAAAGACCTATAACACCAACCACTATAACCTGCAAGTAATCATCGCCGTGGGATTCAAGGTTAATAATGAGCGTGCGGTTCGTTTTAGAAAATGGGCGAGCCAAATTGTGAAGGATTATACCATACAGGGTTGGACAATGGACGTTGAACGGCTGAAAAAAGGTCATATGTTCACAGATGAGTATTTTGACCGCCAGCTGCATTATATTCGGGAAATTCGTCTGTCGGAACGCAAGTTCTATCAAAAAGTGACAGACATATATGCTACAGCGTTTGATTATGACAAGGATGCCAATACTACGCGAGAATTTTTCCAGTTGGTTCAAAATAAAATGCACTGGGCGGTTCATAGACACACAGCAGCTGAGTTGATTGTGGAGAGAGCCGATGCAGACAAAGAACATATGGGCCTGACTACATGGGAGTCCGCACCCGAAGGGAAAATCATCAAAGCGGATGTATCAGTTGCGAAAAATTACTTGAGCGAAAAAGAGATGGACTATCTGGAACGCATTGTATCCATTTATCTGGACTATGCAGAGTTACAGACCGAGCGCAAGATACCTATGTCCATGGAAGACTGGGCAAAGAGGCTTGACGGTTTTCTAGACTTTAACGGCAACGCAATTCTGACGGATGCCGGAAAAATATCGCATGAACAGGCGAAACTTCATGCCGAAACAGAATTCGAGAAGTACCGCATTGTGCAGGACAGATTGTTTGAGAGCGATTTTGACAAGTTTATGCAGATGGAGGAACGGCTAAAGTAAAGATTCGTTTTTTCTGCTGTGTTACGGAATAGGGCAATTCTGTCAATTTCAGATGCTTTAGCTATTGTATACATGATTTTCTCCACTTCGCATATTCGCTTGATGGCTGAATATATCCAAACAACGGATTTTAATAGAATACTGATAAATTTGTTGCAGGATATAATCGAATTTGTTTAGTATTTATATCCTGCTTGCGGGACGGTTGCGATTGAGACCCTATAAATTGATGATGAGGAGGAGAACGCACATGATCTATTTCACCGCTGACCAGCATTTCGGTCATGCAAACATCATAAAGCTGTGCAGCCGGCCTTTTTCCGATGTTCAGGAAATGGATGATGCACTCATCGAAAACTGGAATCGACGCGTGACAAACGGGGATACGATCTACATTATCGGCGATCTGTTTTTCAGGAACACGGTTCCAACCGAGGAATACCTGATGCGACTGAAAGGTAAAAAGCACCTCATTCTTGGAAATCATGACAATACCTGGATCCGCAAAGTCGACATAGCAAAGTATTTTCTTTCTGTCGATACAATGACGGAAATCGGCGACGGACAACATAAACTCATCCTGTGTCATTATCCGATGATGAGCTGGAACGCGATGAGCCGGGGCAGCTATATGATACACGGACATATTCATGAGAACACAAATGCACAGTATTGGCCCTTGCTGCAAAACAATCCAAATATTCTAAATGCAGGCGTTGATATCAATAATTTCTCCCCGGTACTGTTTGAAGAGATGCTGGAAAATAACATAGAGCATAAATGTAAATGCATCCAATAACTGTTTAGCAAGCACTGGATTCGTATAGCCACTCATCCAAACCTCAGTGGCATTCGCCCCTGAAACCCCATTCTATCCACCCGAACTGCCGGATCATCCCAACAGGATGACCGGTATTTTTATGTCCCGAAAACGAATAGGAGGTATCCTAAAATGAGAAAGAAGACCAAGCAACTGAACATTCGCCTGACCGAATCAGAATTTGCCCGACTGACAAAGAACGCCCGAAAAGCGGATCTCACAATGACCTGCTATCTAGGCATGCTGATTAACGGCTATTCGCCCAGAGAGAAGCCGGATCTGGATTTCATTGACCTGATGAGCGGGCTGTCGGATCTCGCACATTGCTACCGTAATTTGGCAGCTGCCCGTCGGACATCTGTCAGCAATGACACCATTGCAATTCCAAATACTGCCGCAGATACCATCGAATGGCAACAACAAATAGAAAAACTCACCCGAATCATCATGGAGATCCAATGTGCAGTCCTACTGCCGGAAAGAGAGGAAATTATATGGCCGTAACAAAAATATGGGATGTCGAGGGCTGGATCGGACAAGTCGTAAACTACGTTCAAAACCCTGATAAGACAGATAGCCGGGTATTCAGCCCGACAGATCTGCAGGGTCTCTTGGATGTTATGGATTACGTGACACAAGACTACAAGACAGAAAAGCAATACTTCGTCACAGGTATTCACTGCTCCCCAGCCATCGCCAGGGAACAGATGATCATGATCAAACAAAAATACGGCAAAACGGACGGTAAAGTAGCCTACCACGGCTACCAGTCCTTCAAGCCGGGCGAAGTTATGCCAGAAGTTGCACATGAAATCGGAGTCAAGCTGGCGAATGAACTTTGGGGCGACCGGTTCCAGATACTTGTTGCTACACACCTCGATAAAGATCATTTGCACAATCACTTTGTCATCAACTCCGTTTCATATGCCGATGGGAAAAAGTATAACGACTGTACCCGCACGTATTACCAAATGCGCGAAGCCTCAGACCGCCTGTGCCGCGAATATGGCCTTACAGTAATCCAAGATCCTCAGTCCGGAAAATCACAGCCATATGCCGTATGGAAAGCCGAGAAGGAAGGTGCCGAAACTTGGTACGATTACATCAGAGAAGACATTGACAGCACAATTTCTCAGTCCGCCACACTAAAACAATTCCTCCAAAAGCTCACGCAAAGAGGGTACACCGTCAAAACCGGTGGCAAATATTTTGCTGTACGCCCGAAGGGAAAAGAACGCTTCGTGCGCTTGAAAACACTTGGGCAAGCATATACGAAAGATGCAATCATCCGACATATACTTGATTTTCACGGCAAAAAGAACCCGCAGCCGACTTTTCTTCCAATCCTCCAAAAAAGGTACAAATTAAGGCCAATTTCCAGCCTCCATGAGACAAAGCATCTGACTTCTTATCAACGGTGTTACTTCCAATGGCTCTATATGATGGGGCTGCTGCCCAAAAATCGGATCGCACCAACATATCGAACACCAGAACAGCGAGCGGCGCTTGTTAAAATTGACATGTATTCACGAATCGCAGTTCTTCTGACAAGTAAAAATATTAAAACGCCAACTGATCTTAAGGAATTCGAAAAGAGCCTGCATAATGAAGTGATTTGCCTTCGCAAAGAACGCAGTAAATTATCCCAGTATTGCCGTACACTTGCGAATCCTGAATCACTTAAGATGCTTGATAACAAGAAAAATGACATTACCAATCGGCTGCGTGTAATCAGGAAAGACTTGAAATGCTGCGGGGAAATTTTGAGATTGTCAATTGTCATAAGAGAAAAAATTTATGAACAACACGAGAATACGCAGATAGGGAAAAAATATGAGCGAAGCCGAGAGAAGGGGAGTAGTATTTGACTAATAAAATTGTTTCAAAGTTGATTGTCAAAATATTTAAGAATGAAATATAATTATATGTGAACTGAGGTTCGTAAAATTGGCTGCAAATGAATAAGGTTAAATGAATAAATCACCGGAAATGAAATATATAGAGCTTTTAACTCGTTATATATGTGAAGGGAGTTGATGCTGCGCATGGAATCATCTGCTGATCTCAATGAAGCCATTAGCATAATTGTTCATACTTACAGCACAAGTGTCCTTCGATTTGCTTATTCATATGTCAAAAATCGCTCCGATGCTGAGGATATTGCACAGGACGTGTTTATTACCTACATACAAAAGGCGCCGCCCTTTGATCATGAAATGCAGCGAAAAGCATGGATCATGAAAGTAACGAGCAACAAGTGCAAAGATTATTTGAAATCCAGCTGGAAAAAACGCGTGACATCTTTGCCGGACAATCTTGGCTACCTTCCCAAGGAAGAGTCCACTTTGATTTCCTATGTTTATGATCTTGATGAAAAGTATCGAATCCCCATCCATCTTTACTACTTTGAAGGGTATTCGGTGGAAGAAATAGCAAGGATCACAGGCAATAAAAGTGCAACAGTTGCATCCTGGCTCTTTCGCGGCAGGGCAATGCTGAAAACAATGATAGGAGATGGTTTTTGTGAATAGTAATCCATATAAGTCTGCAGTGGAGCACCTCCGATTCGACGAAGCGTTTGATGAACAAACAATCGCTCTTATGTTAGTTGCGGCACAGAGAAAAAAGGCAGCTCGACCATTTCGAATACCCAAAAGCAGTTGGCGGTATATTGCGGCAGCAGCGGTTATCGCACTGCTGTTTATTGCTGTTCCCTTGATAAGAGGTCCGCAAAATACAAACGAAACAACAACAGCTGCGGTTATGACGGCTGCGGGTTACGAAACTACGGCAGCAGCGGCAATGACTGAAGCTTGTTACGGAACAACGAACCAATCTGAAGTAATGTCAAACAATACAACTGCTATGGCCACGCCCTCAACAGATGTTTATTCGCCGGGAACTGTCGTAGAGGATGGCACTGTGTATGTCTCAAGCACTACTGATAAATTAAAGCCATACAGCATGAATGATCTTGTGGACGTAGCTGAAAACATATTTACCGGTCTTTGTGTGTCTTCAGAACCGGTGTTTCAGAATGATATGCTGTATTCGCTATCGAAGGTTCAGGTAACAGCAGTTTTTAAAGGAGCATTCCAGGTGGGCGATATTGTACCGGTTGTTGAAATGGGTGGTCGAACGACAATCGGAGAATATAGAAAAGAAACCACTGTTGAAATCAAGGACTTTGATCATTACGATGACAGCATTCCTGCTGATACTAAGTTTGTTGAGGGAATGGATGGTTTCTATCCGTTGAAAGTGGATGATAATGTCTTATTATTTGCAGCTGATACAAGTGGTTTTCTAAAAGATTTCACCGGGCCATTGTACAGCATCTACGGAGATTATGAAGGGAAAATGTATTTCAAGAATGAAAATGTCTATGCTAGAAATACACCGTCAAATACGGACAAAATTACATTTGATGATAAATCAGCATCCATTTCGCTGGATGAACTCAAATTACTAATTAAAGAATCAAAGTAATGTTTGAAATTTTTGACCAGCGAAGCCATATGATTTTAACCTTGCAGGAGGGAGTCATCATGAAAAAGGCCAGATTTTTGATCTTGTTAATAAGTGTCATTATAATCTTACCCGTTAGTTTTACGGGTTGTTTATCAACTAACAAAGAGACATTTTTAACAGGTGGTCCAGAGACTCAAACATTAATTCCTAATATAAAATTATCCAGTGAATCTTTTTTGGGTACTGGGATACAAATGCCAAGTGCTGAAGTAATTCGTTCAATTTCCATTGATAACGATAATGAAGGCTATCACAACAATCAGACCGGAATTTTTATTATTGACTCGAAAAAAGATATTGGTAAATTTTTAGATTTTTTAAATGGCTTAGAAGGAAATGTGGAAGATATCGATGGGAGCTACACTTTCGTTACTTTCTATAAAATCGAATTTACGTATAATGAAGGGGTAGATTCTTCATTATATGTAGATTCTTTACAATTTGGCTTTCAAACATTTCGCTACTCTTCACATGTACTTGGTGTAACAAATTTTAGTTGCGAAGAAATTTGGGATAAATTCGAATCCTATTGTATTAATCCGAAATGAAGCTAGCATTATGGATAAATAGATCATTAACTACCTCACCTTATTCCCTCAATCATCTCAATAAACTCATCTATCGTCATTTTTCCGCTTCGCTGATGAAACTCAAATTACTAATTGAAGATTCAAAGTAACACTTGAGGTTTTGACCAGTGAAGATATATGGCTTAAACCTGCAGGAGGGAATCATCATGAAAAAAACCAGATTTTTGATCTTCTTAATAAGTGTCATTATAATCCTGTTCGTTAGCTTGACGGGTTGTTCATCAACTAAAAAAGATACATTTTTAACAGGTGGTCCAGATACTCAAATATTTATTCCTAATATAAATTTATCCAGTGAATCCTTTTTGGGTACCGGGATACAGCTGCCAAGTGCAGATGTTATTAGTTCAATTACAATTGATAACTATAATAATGTCAATAATGACAAGCAGCCCGGAATATTTATTACTGACTCAAAAGAAGATATTGATAACTTCTTGGATTTTTTGAATAGCTTAAAAGGAAATCTTGGAGATTATAATGAAGACTACACCTTTGTTACTTTTTATAAATTCGAATTTAATTATAATATGGAGGTAGATTCAACACGGTACGTTGATTCTCTTTCGTTTAGCTCTGGATCATTTTTATACTCATCACGTTTACTGGGAGTAACAAACTTTACCTCAAAAGAACTTTGGGATAAATTCGATTCCTTTTGTATTAATCAGAAATAAAGTAAACATTATGAATAAATAGATCATTAACTACCTCACCTTATCCCCCCTGATCATCTCAGTAAACTCATCTATCGTCATTTTTCCGCTCTGAACTTGCTGGAGCAATTTCTTGGCATCATCCTGCCATTGATTGTACTGTTCACGTGTATAGGCGTTAGGTCGTTTGCATTTCATATTGTGCTTGTTTTGTTCGGAGCGGAATAGTTTTTTTGCGTCATCGAGGTTTTGCGTGAATGTGATGACGGAACCGCGTTGTTTGCAGCTTGAGTCAGTATCTTCAATGAGGCGGTCGCAGTAAACCGACACTTTGGAAAAGGGAATGAAGTAACGGTTACATATTTTGCATTTACAAAGGAGAATGTCCTGACTGCACATATACTGGAATTCAGTAAAGCAGAGGGCAATCAGGTCATTACTTTTATATAAGGGAAGAAGCTGTAGATTGGCATTTTTCATTTGACGGATAAATGTATTTTTGTCCGTTTTTTCATTTCCTGTTTTGGTGGAATGTAAGTTGACGATACGTGTGTTAACTTCGATCCGATTTTGCAGATAACTGATCGGAAGATATTCTTCCGATTGCTTTTCCTGGAGTACATAGAGTGCCTGCAGCGGTGTGAGGCTCTTGTAAGGCCGCTGGTCGCGATCTGCGGTCTGAGCAATAACTCTTTCGAAATAGTTAGCGGCTTTTGCGTAACGGTCGAACAGGTCGGCCATAGAGCGCATATAGGAAATGATGAGGATCTTTACGGATTTGTCTTGAAGATCATATTGGATGGAGTCAGGAGACTGATCGAAATTGCAGAGATCAGATAAGAAACGCTCGTGCAGGAATTGACGTTCATCATTTATCGGTTTCGGCTCCCCATCGATTGCATTCGATATTTTGTCAAATTCGCGATCAAACAGGAATTCGACATTGTCCTCGATTTTGGTGAAAACAATATAGTCGAGAAAGGGATGCATAGAATAGATCTGCTGATGCCTTTCCCGATAATATTTTATCAGAGGAAGGATATCATTATTGTCGGATGCATAATCGAAATCTTCATCGAGCATGTATGCCTGCGAGCGCATTCCTCTCCAGTCTACATCCAGAAACGAAAACAGTAGGGAACCAAGAGGAAACCAGGGAGATCCACTTGCGGAGAACACATGGTCACCTTTTTTGTCGGTGACAAATTCGCCCTGGGTGGAGAAAGAGATTTCGAAATCTAAATTTGCCCGATCATAAAGCATAGAAATACCTCATTGGCTTTCGTTAGTCTCATTTGTACACAACAGCACAATTCACTTGTACAAGAAACATTGTAAAACATTATTGCAAAGGTTGTAAAGACCTTGTATAGTCATGCCCAGAGAACTTGTGCAATCATACTAAAAATAAATGATTGCACAATGCGGATTCTCCCGCAGACTGCACTTTGACAACTGAATAAAACTGTTAGGGTACTTTCCCTCTGCCGTGGTGCCACAAGGAAACGCCACAGCCGATCAGCGATGATGTGTCTGCTCCTTTTCGGGAGTGAATGTCTGAAGACACGGAGCTACCAGAATACGAGAATGGAATTCTCGGAAGGCGATGACCAGCAGAGAGGGGATACATGAGTCTGGTCAGGTACGTTGCAAGCAATTGTGATCATGCCCGTGGATTCACCGCTGGCCGCGGGCATATTTGCGAGTTTGGGCGCATTTGTGATGGGAGTAATAACCGACCTCCGCCTAAAACAGTCATCCCGTATTTATTAAAAATTAAAATATAGTGCTTTGTGTGAGAGAACAAAATGAAAGTGAGGTTATTACCATGCAGCAGTCAGATGAACGCTACAGCTCAATGTTCCGGCGCTATCCTGATGTCGTAGATGTCAAGATGATACAGGTTATGCTCGGAGGCGTCAGTCGGCACAAAATCTATGAGCTGTTCAAGGAACAGAAAATCAGCTATTTCCGACTCTCACGCAAATGGATGGCAAGAAAAATGGCCGTCATCGATTACATTATGAAACAGGAAAAACCATCAAATCCTTGAAGAAATCCGCAAGATAAATCAGTGATTAGTCATACAAATTAGGAGGATGTACATGCGAAATCTGACCGGCAGTGTCCAGATCAAAAACGGAATCTATTACACGGTAATCAACCTCTATGATCCGGTAACCGGCAAACGCAATACTAAGTGGGAGACCACCGCGCTTAAGGTGCGGGGAAACAAACGTAACGCCGATGAGATTCTCAGGCAGCGGATTGAAGAGTACTCCCGACCGAAGGTTTCCAATATCCGTAAAAGTGACGATAAAGAGAAGCTGGCTATTGCCGAGCTGAATTTTCATGAATATCTCCTGCGCTTCAATCAGGAACGCTTCGAGAATGGAGAAATTGAAGAGATATCATATTTGAACCAGCGGGCAACCATTAATGGTTCGTTCCGCAAATATTTTGGTACCCGCTCAATCACCGTCGGCAGCATAACTGAAGATGATATCGATGCGTATCTAAATGACAGAAGAAATACGGTCATCGATATAAAGGTCATAGATGGAGAAAAACGGGAGATCCGACTGTCGGAAAACACCGTTAAGCACGACTTGTCGATCATCAAAAAAGCGCTTTCCTCTGCTGTAAAAAAGAAAATCCTTTTGGTCAATCCGGCCACGGGTGTCGAGCTTCGAAAAATCCAAAAATTCACTTCCAAGCCACTGACGGCGGAAGAGCTGAACAACTTCCTTGATACGGTGGAGAATCCCCGGGATCGCGGATTGTTCTTTGTCCTTTCCCGTACCGGAGCCAGAAGGAGTGAAGTGCTTGGCTTCCGTTACAGCCAGGTCGATTTCAAGACAGGCAGCATCCAGATCAATCACTCTGTCTACTTTGGTGAGACGGATGGCAAACGCGTTCCGAAAAGCAAGGACAAAGTCAAAAGCGCTTCAAGCAATCGAAGCCTGATTCTGCCAAACCGCGTACTTCGTGAATTTGAGCATCAGAAAGAAATCACCGAGAACAACCGGCAGCGGATGGGAAACACATACAACACCAGATATCTGGACTATGTGTTTGTTGATGAACTTGGGAACTTGAAAATTCCTGACATGGTCTCACACACATTTCACAAATATATGAAAGCCTTCATTTATGGAAATGAAGAGAGATTCGCCCGATTCAGAATAGCCGATGGAGAGCTGCAGATCCCTCGTGTTCATGACCTGCGCCACACCTGTGCTTCGCTGCTTGTAAAAGACGGAGTCAGCCTGAGCATTATCAAAGATTGGCTGGGACACAGCTCCATCACCATCACAAGCGATACCTACTCCCACATATATGAAGAGAGCAAAAAGGAAACCGCCGTCAGCATCGGAAAAATCTTCGGTGACGATGAAGAGATAAAAGAGTCACAGGATCAGGGCACAGATAACAAAGCAGGTGAAGAAAATACTTCCCCGGGATTGCGCCAAAACAAACCTGTAAGGAAAAAGGGAGAAATGGAGCGGTAGCTGCGATAATGCAGCTACCTATTCTGATAACTGGCTGCGCTATTTTTCATGCAGACACTGTTAGAAAAACACATTCATGCAAAAAGTGTTAGAAAAGTGTTAGAAATGACCTCGAAAAACAGCTCGTTTTGGCTCGAAAACCCGGACATGCAAAGACCCCGAAACCATTGCGGTTACGGGGTCTTGGGTGGCGGAGAGAGAGAGATTCGAACTCTCGGAACCTTTGACAGCTCACACGATTTCCAGTCGTGCGCCTTAGACCAGCTCAGCCATCTCTCCATGACCTTTTGCTCTATGACAGTTTGCTGACGCAAACCCGCTCTGAAATTGTACTTATTTTGGGGACAAAAGTCAATTGTTTTTTTCCGGAATGGGCATTAAGAGGGTTTGTGAATATGTTACCGCATTTTGAGCAACGATGTTAATGAGTTTGAGCCGCCATGTTAATTCAGGGGAAGAAAATATTCAAGAGATATTTAAACATGCTGAAGATCTTATGTATCGGCACAAGCGCTCTGAAAGTTCGGGTATCAGAAGCAAAACAACAGACCTGTTATAAGTGTTAGGTTCGACTCCCTCCTTAAGAATCCTTTCGAAAAAGAAGGACTTCATCCTTTTTTGGTTGTTCCCCTCTCAGATATGAAATGAATGCAGCCAACAGACTGATTGCAAACGATATGGCAAAAGCAGTTTTCAGCCCGTTGATAAATTCAGCAATGGCTATTCCCTGTGATCCGATTTGCGTTCCTGTAAAAAGTCCCTGCATGGCATCCGGGGTTATGCTTGAAGATACGATTGCCATAGTAAGAGCTATGCTGAAAACGCTTCCGGCATTATTCATCATCGTTCTGACTCCGGCCGCGATTCCTCTTCTGTCTGAGGGAACTGCGCACATGATTTCTCTCGAATTCGGGGAAAAGAACATTCCTGACCCGAAACCAATAATGAACATCCATACGCACAACTCAAGAAGCGACGTATTTGCATTGATGCGCATCATACCCAGCAAACCCAGTGCTGAAATACCAAGACCAATAGAACTTAACTGCCTTGAACCAAATTTGTCGGAGAGCAGACCGCTTATCGGCGATGTAATCATCATTGATATAGCCAGCGGTGAAAGCATAATGCCTGCAATAATAGGATCCATGCCTTTAATTCCCTGAAAATAGAAAATGAGCAGGAATGTTACTGCGCCCCGCGCAATCCCGTTTAGCAGCGTGCTGGCAAATGCAAACGCGAGTACTCTTGTTTTGAATAACTGGAGATCCAGCATTGGCTGTATGGTGTGATTTTCGAAATGTATAAAAAGTCCGATGAAAACAACTGAACATGCAAAAAGAATAAAGATATTGATGCTGAGCCAGCCTTGCAGACCGCCCAGGGTAAGTGCAGATAAAAGCAGCAGCATGCCTATGGTGAAGGTTATCGTGCCTTTCCAGTCGAATTTCTGGTTCTCGGGAATAACGTCGAGCTCTTTGAGCTGTATGCCTGCCCACAGTGCTCCGAAAATGCCAATGGGAATATTAATAAAGAAGATATTTCTCCACCCCAGATTTACCAGTGCTCCCCCTAGAATGGGTCCGGCTATCGAAGCGATGCTGATTACCATTGCATTTATACCCATCGCCTTACCCAGCTCCTTTTGGGAAAATGCATCGGCAACAATGGGTGCGCTGTTAGCAACCAATAAAGCTCCTCCAATAGACTGGACCAGCCTAAACAGAATCAGCTGTAATCCGGAACTTGAAAAGCCGCACAAAAGAGAGCCGAAAGTAAAGACGATGAACCCCCAGACATATAGTTTCTTTCTTCCGTACATATCGGCGATCCTGCCAAAGGCAGGTACGAGAATCGTTAGCGCAAGCATGTAGATCATAACCGTCCACATGATAGTAATCATATCTGCATGCAGATCTTTCATAATATTGGGCAGTGCAATAATGAGCGTGCTGCCGCTTAATACGGAAAAGAATGCCCCCAGTGATGTGCAGGAAAGTGCGATCCATTTGTATTCAGTTTTCTTCAATTCTGCGCCCTCTTTGATTTTATTAATTTCATGACTCCAAATAAATGTATACTATACAATGGATTTATTGTTACGTAAAGTTCTTTGCCAATATTGATATTGATTATTTTTACGAACCTGTACTTAATTGGAAAAGTGGAGACAGTATAGAAAGAATGAGAACGCAGATGAGATTCCTGAGGAAATACATCAAAAGATATATGTGGCTATTCTTAACATGCGTATTTTTTCTGTCAGCAGAAGCATTCTGTGATTTGCTTCAGCCAACAATCATGGAGAAAATTGTGGATGTCGGCATTTTTACGAAAGACATCAATATGGTTCTTCGATTGGGGGAGCAGATGCTTCTGATTACGGCATTTGGTGCGTGCGCCGCTGTCGCAAGAAACTTCATTTCAAGTAATGTTTCGCAGAAATTCGGAACATCCCTTAGAAGTGATTTATATAAAAAAATAATGGGTCTCTCATTTGACAAAATAGATGAATATGACCCGGCTTCTCTTATTACACGGCTGACAAATGATGTAACGCAGGTACAGACCTTTGTTAATGGAATGATGCGTGTTTTTGTCAAAGCGCCTCTCATGTGTATAGGAAGTATTGTTATGGCGGCTTTTCTTAACATCAAAATGTCGATTGTTCTTCTTTGTATTGTTCCGGTAATTCTTTTGCTTATTGTTATCAATACCAGGCTGGGGTTTCCCGTGTTCCTGCGCGTTCAAACGGCGATTGACAAGGTTAACGGTGTAATGAGGGAATACCTTTCCGGCGTGCGGGTTGTAAAAGCATTTAACCGCGCAGAATTCGAGGAAGCAAGGTTTTCCGGAGTGAATGATGAACTGACTTCTGTTCAGACAAGATCAATGAGAATTATGGCGATTTTTTCACCCGGAATATCCATTACTGTAAATCTGGGCGTTGTTGTTGTTTTATGGTTTGGCGGCAGTCTGGTGAATTCCGGATTTGCACAGGTAGGTATGGTCGTTGCTTTTGTGAACTACCTTGCTCAATTACTTATGTCGCTGATGATGATTTCGATGGTTTTCACCAACTTTGTCCGATCGAAAGCAGCATTGCAGCGCATCAGTGAAATTATGAATGTGCAAAACAGTAATGTGCCGGTCAAAAACCCACTGATCCCGTCAGGATATGATATTCAATTTGAGAATGCATCTTTTTCCTACAGCGGTGCAGAGCCGGCACTTTTCAATATTAATCTGAGCTGTATGGAAGGAGAAACGGTAGGAATAATTGGAACAACCGGTTCAGGGAAGACAACCTTGATTAACTTAATTCCGCGGTTATATGATCTGACCTCCGGCAAACTTCTGATTGGTAATATAGATATCAGAAAAATCGATGACAGAAAGCTTCGGGACAATATTTCTGTGGTATCACAGCAAACGGTACTTTTTTCGGGAACAATTGTCGAAAATATCCTGTGGGGAAAAAAGGATGCGACACAAGAAGAAGTCCGCACTGCAGCAGAAGCTGCTCAGGCAGATGATTTTATCAGAGAATTTCCGCAGGGATATAATACGGTTCTCGGGCAGGGCGGTGTAAATCTTTCCGGCGGTCAGAAACAAAGAATTGCTATTGCACGGGCGTTGGTCAGAAACCCGGGAATACTTATTCTTGACGACTGCACGAGTGCAGTGGATGTCATCACTGAAGCCAGGATACAAAAAAACCTGCGGCTTTATTCCCGTAAGCTGATCTGTATCATCATTTCACAGAGAATCTCCTCTGTTATTTCGGCGGATAAGATTGTGGTCATGGATAACGGTGTGATTATCGGAACAGGTACTCATGATGTACTTTTAGAAAATTGCCCGATATACAGGGATATCTATCTTTCTCAGTATGGAGAAGACGGGAGGGGTGCACGTGCCGCAGACTAAATTATCACAGCCGCCGCTGCCCCCGCCGGGTATGGATTCCTTCCTGCATCCGGGGAGACAAGGACGTGGAGCAGGCAGAAATGTTCCGGTTGTTAAACCGAAAAATTTCCGCGGCTCGTTTTTAAGACTGTGGGATTATTTCAGAAAAGAGAAACGTCTTCTCTTTGTCATTATTCTGCTTGTTCTTGCGGATGCTGCTGTTAGTCTGTCAGCTCCTTTTCTTGTTGGCCGCGCTGTTGACACAATGAAGGGATCAGGACAAGTCCAGTTATCTCTTTTGGAAGTTATTGTGACTGTGATGCTGATCGCGTACATAACAGATGCATGCATTACATTTTTTCAAAATTACCTGATGGCCGGTATTTCCCAGAGGATTGTAAAAAGGCTGCGCACAAAATTGTTTGAAAAATTGCAGAAGCTTCCGATCTCCTTTTTTGATACCAATCTGCATGGAGATATTATGAGCCGCCTGACCAACGATATTGACAATATCAGCACGACGTTCTCCCAAAACATTGTGTCACTCATGTCTGATGTAATCGGCATATTGGGGGCACTTACGCTAATGTTCGTCATAAGCCCGCTGCTGACATTGGCTGCCATGATTACCATACCTTTTGTTTTTGCACTTTCAGCAGTCATTACAAAAAGGACTCGCGTTCTGTTCAAAAGCCAACAGAAAGTACTTGGCAGCCTTAATGGTCAAATTGAAGAGTCCATTTCAGGACTTCGCATTATTCGAACCTTCAATCACGAAGAAGAAATGGTTAACAACTTTGATACAATCAATGATGACTTATGCGGAGTTGGCATAAAAGCTCAGGTATGGTCAGGATTCATGATGCCGCTGATGAACGTAATCAGCAATTTTGGCTTTGCCGTTATTGCCTGTTTTGGAGGAATCCTTGCAGTGCAGGGAAGTGTGACTGTGGGGGTTATTGCCAGTTTCTTAGGCTATTCCAAACAGTTTTCCCGGCCGCTCAATGATGTCGCCAATATATTCAATTCGCTGCAGACAGCTATTGCAGGAGCAGAACGCATCTTTGAAATATTGGATGAAAACGAAGAACTTCCGGATGCCCCGGGTGCCCTGGAAATGAGGTCGCCGCGCGGGGACGTTGAGTTTCGGGACGTGTCTTTTAGTTATGACAAAAAGAATAAAGTCCTGAGCGATGTAAGTTTTACAGTTAGTGCAGGCAGTACAGTTGCTCTTGTCGGTCCCACGGGTGCCGGGAAAACGACTATTGTAAATCTGATTAACCGATTTTATGACGCAGATGAAGGTGAAATTCTAATTGACGGAAAATGCGTTAATGACTATACGCGCAGCAGTCTGCGAAGAAGCTTTGGAATTGTTTTGCAGGATACATATTTGTTTTCCGGTACTATCCGTGAAAATATTAGTTATGGAAGTCCAACGGCATCAGAAAAAGAGATCCGGGATGCAGCTATTATGTCAAGTGCAGATAAATTTATCCGCAAATTATCCGGAGGATATGAGACACTGCTGACGGAAAGCGGAAGCAACATAAGCGAAGGAGAGCGTCAGCTCCTGGCAATAGCGCGTGCTATTTTGTCTGATCCGGCTATTTTGATTCTTGATGAGGCGACAAGCAGCGTTGATACACGAACTGAAATACAAATACAAAAAGCTATGATAGTGCTTATGAAGGGGCGCACCTGCTTTATTATTGCCCACAGACTCAGCACAATTCGTGATGCAGACCGTATTATGGTTATTGATAATGGGAAAATTGTCGAAAGCGGGTCACATGAGCAGCTCCTTGCGAATAAAGGCTTCTATTTTGAACTGTGCAGCAGCCAATATAAGAATGCACTGCAATAATCAGTTTGAAAGTACATTATTTTCTATATTTTGCCTGTGCGTTTCTATATACGTGTTTTTATATGATTTTTTGCATTTTGACGATTGGCGTATAATAGAGGTCGGTAACGATAATGCATCATGCCGGTACGAGTAACATAAGATTCGAATATTTGACATATATTATAAGGAGTGAAATTTCTGCATATGAAAAAGTCAGCGCTTCTGCTTTTACTCATTGCCTGTTTTATACTGCCGATGGCCACGGCCTGCAGTAAGAATACCAGTACTTCTGACGGAACATCTGCCGCAAGTCAGGAATCATCCGTGAGTGTGAGTTCAACGGCGTCAGCCGATGTCTCTTCAAGTGATTCGAATTCCCAGGTGACAGACTCTTCCCTAACAGCAACACCCGCGGAAACTACCTCTGATGTGGTTCGGATCAGTATTCCCGAAGGTTATACCATGGTCAAGATTTGCCTCCTGCTTGAAAAGAACGGCGTCAATACTTTTGATAAGCTGTTCAGCTATGCGACTTCGGATAATTTCAGCCAATACAGCTTCCTGTCGGTTCTCTCGTCAACACCGAACCGCTGTTTCCAGCTCGAAGGGTATCTTTATCCCGATACGTATGATTTTTTCCTGAATGAAAGTCCGGCAAGCGTCTGGAAGAAGTTCCTGGATAATTTCCAGCAGCACGCAGATACTTTTTCCAGCGAAGCGAGCCAAAAAGGTCTGACACTCGATCAGGCAGTTACCATTGCATCTATGATTGAAAAAGAATCAAATGCAGCAGAAAGGGCGAACGTGTCCGCGGTGATTCATAACAGGCTGACTCAAAATGTGACTCTGGATATTGATTCAACCTATACATATTACCAATATATTATTAAGGAATACGTCGCCGGGGATCTTACCAATTACTACAATAATTATTACACGTACATTCATAAAGGTTTGCCTGCGGGTGCGATATGCAATCCAGGCTCGTCGGCTATCGAGGCCGCTATCAATCCTTCAGCAATCCCATCCCTTTATTTCTTTACCGATAAGTCAGGTGCCTTTGTTTATTCCAATACGCTGAAAGAGCATGAGAGCAAAGCTATTGCAGCCGGAGTGATTATTCCCACACTGGCACCGACACCTGCAGCCTGACCGTTTTATGCTTGTTTTTGCTTTTTCTTCAGTAAACGCGCTGCCGTAATGACGATACACAGCAGGCAGATCGCTGCTGCAACAAGGTATACGATACGCATTCCGTAGAGGAATGCTTCATTCTGGCCTGCAACGTAGCCTGTGACGTGACGTCCCAGCTGCTGGCTCATACTGCCGTACAGGAGTGTGGTGGAGAGGGTTATGCCGGTTATCATGCCGAGGTTTCTGGCAAGGGCGTTGACGCTTCCGCCGATTCCGAGCTTGTCACGGCTGACGGAGGACATAATAAGCGACGTGTTGGGTGACTGGAAGTTGGCGTTGCCGAAAGCAACGATACCGACGAATACGCAGATCAGCAGCACGGAAGTCGACTGATTCATGGTTGCCATCAGAAACATGCCGGCTGTTGTAATACTTAGCCCGATGAGCGTCAGAATTTCCGATCCGATCCTGTCGGACAGGTGCCCTGCGATTGGGGCGGTGAAGCCCATGATCAGCGGTGAAACGGTCATCAGAAGGCCGGCTGTCCCCGGTGAGAATTCGCGGATGTCCTGCAGATAGAACGGATGCACAATGTTGGATGTGAAAAGGACGACAAACGTAAGGAAGCCGCATATGATACTGATTGTAAACCAGGTGTTTCTGAATATGGACAGGTCAAGAAGAGGCATGCTGCTTTTTTGCTCAGCGATGATAAACAGTATGAATGAGATGATAGCGACGGCAATGCCGATAAGGATCCTCGTGTCAAACAGCCCCCATACCTGGGCTTGATTGATGGCAAAAAAGAGAGGGACGATAAAAAGGATAAAGAGGGAGGCGCCCAAAAGGTCCATGCTCTCTTCCTTGCGGTTTGCGTTTTTGGGGAAATACTTCAAGCAAAGCAGGAAACAGACCAGGCCGATGGGGATATTGATCCAGAAGATGTAATCCCAGCTCGTGACAGAGACGATCAGACCGCCGAGGGCAGGACCGGTAAGTGATCCAAGGGCGACGGCGGATCCGATGAACCCGAGTGCACGGCCCCGTTCCGTGCCGGGGAATACCCGCGTAATGATCCCCTGGCTATTGGCCATCGTGGCACTTGCGCCGATCGCCTGTACACAGCGGCCCAAAAGAAGGAAAGTAAGGTTGTGGGAAACACCGCAGAGCGCTGATCCTAATGTGAATAATACGATGCCGATCTTGAAAATACGCGTCTGTCCGAAAATATCGCCAAGACGGCCGAATATCAGGATCGATGCGGATATGACGATCAGGTATATTGTGACAACCCATGCAATGATGCCGGAGTTGACGCGAAGATTCTCGCTCATCGTCGGCAGCGCAACATTTACAATGCTGCTGTCCAGGGTGTCCATAAAGGTCATGATGGTAATAAGGATAAGGATGACCCATCTTCCTGTTTTCTGTGCCGCAGGCAGGCCAGGTGCGCCGTTTGCCTGAAAGGAACCGGTACTGTTATCAGCGCTGTTGGCTGTTTTGCCTTTGGACATTTTAACTATATTGTTCATATTCAATAAATTTTCCCTGCATTCTGCTTATTTTCTCAAGAGAATACGCTCTGAAGGAACGTTTTGTCAAATTTTCTGCGTGCGGGTATCCATTACACCAAATGGTAGGATATGAAGTCATATGGATTAATATTACAGGAGAATACGGATCTGTCTGCCAAATCCTTTTCATTGACGCCCATGACCTGAGACCATACAATTGAAGCAGATAATTATTCCGCTGTTTTTTTGTTGAAAGGGGGTGGCCTTTATGAAGTTTCTTGTGATGGTTCAGGAAAGAATGAAGTCCATATCACGGACTTGGATCCGTTTTCCGTTCGTATTTATTCTGCTGTGTTCCATTGCTGTTTTTGCCAGTATAAGCATGGAGACCGGAATCGACCATTCGCGCGAGATTTTCTCGCTGATCCTTGGTGTATTCCTGTCAATGGTCATGTCTGTCGGCTTTGAAAAACGATCCAATCCGCTGATGTGGCTTGCTGGATCCCAGCTTGTCGCTGCCGGCCTGGCTGCAGCCTATTATTTCTTCGTACTCACCGGTTCCGTCGATAACGTGGCGGTCGGCCTGCGTATATTGATTCTGTGCTTTGCACTGCTTTTCGTTTTCTTATGGGTTCCCTGCCTTCGCTGGAAAACAGATTTCAACGCGCTGTTTATGAGCCTTTTCAAGGCCTTTTTCACCGCTCTATTCTTCATGGCTATTATCTGGGGCGGTATTTCGCTTGTTCTGAGTGCTGTGAATTTGCTTCTGTTTCGACTGCCTGACAATTTATTCGGACATGTGGCGGCCTGGATCTGGATCTTCTTTGCTCCGATGCTACTTCTATCCCTTATCCCGATCTTCGGAGGAACACAGGAGGATACGGAAAAACAGGAGCATCTTGCCAGGATCCCGGCGTTTTTCAAAGCCCTTTTATCTTACGTGCTGATTCCGTTGACGGGACTCTATACATTGGTCCTTTTAGCCTATCTGGCAAAGACTTTGGCCGGAGGAGACCAGGGTAACCTGCTCCTTCCGCTGATACTTGCTTACTGCATTGTCGTCATTACCCTCTATATCCTTGTCAGCGGTATTGATAACAAGATCTCGGTGCTGTTTCGCATGACAGGTCCGAAGCTCATGCTTGTGATCGCCCTTTACCAGGTCATAAACCTGATTTCCAGGATTCCTGATGAAGGCATCGTCTACGGGCGGTATTTTGTAATCCTGTTTGGTATTTTCTCGGTTGCTGCAGGAGTCCTGATGTCTTTTTTGCCGCTCAGGAAGAATTTTGTTCTTGCGATAGTCCTGACCGGGTTTGCACTTGTCTCGGTAACCCCGCCGGTCGATGCATTTACGGTCAGCACAAGAAGCCAGACCGGGATTCTTGAGAATGTCCTGACATCCAATAATATGCTCAAAAACGGATCCATTGTGCCGAATATGAATGTCTCCGAAAAGGACCAGGGAAAGGTCACAACAGCCATGCAATACCTGTACGAAGTGAAGGAGACGGACAAAGTCCCGGGTGTACCTGCAAATTTTGATCTTTACAGCGACTTTCAAAACACTTTCGGATTCTCCATGTACTACCAGACAACTGCTGCGGAGCCTGTACAGACAACATCTTATTACTATTCTATTGACTCATCCAGGCCGATTGAACTGGGGTCCTACCAGTACCTGATTATTGTCAGCACCGGTAAGTATGATTCCAATGCTGCGGAAACAACAGCTGCAACAGTAACGGCCCAAGGTGAAACATACAATGTTGTGATCGCTGCAAAAGACGGTGCACTTGATCTGCAGCTTCAGGATGCACAAGGCAGCATACTGGCAACCGCTCCCCTGAGCGGCGTGATTGACGGTATGACCTCGAACGGTAACCCGGGAAGCAATGAAATGGTATCCCCCGACAAAATGACATTCGATGTATCCGGCCAAAAGGCATCGATGCGCATCGTGTTCCAATATGCGTCTTCCAATGAAGACGGGTCCCGGAAGACATATGATGCAAACATGTATCTTCTGATTCGATTTGAATAATGGGGGATTGGTTTTCGTTATTCGTGTAATTCAGGGCCGGAAACATGCTTCTGAAAAATAATTCTAATTTCTTGTTGACAGGAATATCGAGCCGTTGTATAGTAAACCTATCGATTTGGTAGGAATACCAGCTGCAACAATGAAAGGACGTGGACATTATGGCTAAGAATTATAAATTTGAGACTCTCCAGGTACATGCAGGACAAGAGGTTGACCCTACTACCCGGGCAAGAGCCGTTCCGATTTATCAGACGACTTCCTATGTTTTTGAGAATTCCGAAGATGGTGCTGACCTTTTTGGCCTTAGAAAGCCAGGCAATATTTATACACGCATCATGAATCCGACGACAGATGTTTTTGAGAAACGTGTAGCCGCACTTGAGGGCGGCGCTGCAGCACTTGCTGTTGCTTCCGGTTCTGCCGCGACAACTTATGCCATCCAGAATATTGCTTCCTCCGGAGATCATATTGTATCTGCCAGCACCGTATATGGCGGTACTTACAATCTTTTTGCACACACTTTCAAATATCAGGGAATCACTACGACATTCGTTGATCCTGATGATGTGTCGAATTTTGAAAAAGCTATCCAGCCCAATACGAAAGCCATTTTCATTGAGTCCCTTGGAAATCCCAATGGCAATATCATTGATATTGATGCATTGGCGGAAATTGCACACAGAAACAAAATTCCCCTTATTGTGGACAACACTTTTGCTACACCGTACCTTTTCCGTCCTATTGAGCACGGAGCGGATATCGTTGTTCATTCCGCAACCAAATTCTTCGGCGGCCATGGAACAAGTATCGGCGGAATCATTGTCGACGCAGGCAAATTCGACTGGGCTTCCGGCAAATTCCCTCAATATACACAGCCCGATCCCAGCTACCATGGGCTGGTTCCTGTCGAAGGCTTCGGTAATCTCGCATTTATCCTTCGTGCACGGGTTATCCTTCTGCGCGACACGGGTGCAACTTTAAGCCCGTTCAATTCATTCCTCTTTCTGCAGGGACTTGAGACTTTGTCCCTCCGCGTAGAAAGACACAATGAGAACGCCATCAAAATTGCCAGGTATCTCGAAAAGAATCCGCATGTTGAATTCGTGAACCATCCCGGCCTCGAAAGCAACAAATATCACTCCCTTGCCCTTAAGTATTTCCCGAAGTTCGCCGGTTCCATATTCACATTCGGAATTAAGGGCGGTGCTGAAGAAGCCAAGAAATTCGTAGATAACCTGCCGATTTTCTCGATTCTTGCCAACGTGGCTGATGTCAAATCCCTTGCGATCCATCCTGCAAGCACAACACACTCCCAGCTTACGGAATCCGAGCTCAGGGACGGCGGCATACTGCCTAACACAATCCGTCTTTCGATCGGAACAGAGAACATTGACGATCTGATTGATGCACTTGACGAGGCCTTTACAGCAGTATTCGGCTGACTGGAATAAACATTTTCCCGGCACGTTAACAACCCCTCCTTTCCATGGTGCTTTCGCAGGAAAGAAGGGGTTGTTTTTTGCACGGAAAAATTCAGGTGAGTTCTATGGAATATTGAAGTACAATGTAAAATAGCAAGGGACAAACGTACTATGGAGTAAAATCAATGGTAAAGGATTTGCACGTTCATACGAGGTTTTCCTGCGACTCGGATGCTTCAATGGAGGAGTACTGCAAAAGTGCGCTTCGGACCGGCCTGTCCGGGATCGCCTTTACCGAACACATTGACTTTAATCCGGCCGATGAAGGCAACGGATTCTATGAGGCTGACAGGTATTTTTCGTGCCTGGAAAAAATGAGAACCAGATATGGCGATGATTTGAAAATTCTGGCCGGGCTTGAATTCTCAGAACCGCATGTATACCCGGCTCAGTATGATGAGATTTCAAAATACCCGTATGATTTTATTATTGGAAGTGTTCATTGGGTCGGAGATTTATTCCCTAGTCTGGAAATGCGTCAGTGGATGCCTGCTTCGGATTTCTTTGCACAGTATTGGGCAGAGGTCCAAAAGGCTGTTGCTTTTGGTAAATTTGACAGTCTCGGACACATTGATTTTCCCAAGAGATATTGCTCAGATGTTTTGTACGATACAGCTATTCTGGAACAGATTTTCTTGGAAATGGTCAAAAATGACATTTCCCTGGAGATAAACACCTCTTCGCTGCGGAAAGGCCTCACGGAATCCATGCCTGATTCGTCCCTTCTAGTTTTGTATAAAAAGTGCGGAGGCTGCCGGGTTATGATTGGATCGGACGCCCACTTTGTTACCGACCTGGCGGCAGACTATGAATACGCCAACCGTCTGGCTGACAGGTTCAGTCTTCAAAAAGTGTATTATGAGAACCGGAAACCCATCCTTATGGGTTTTCGGACTGTCCCGGGGAGTATAAGATGAATAGACTTGCGCACTCACGCGCACCATGCGATAATATTAAAGCCAAGTGAAGCGATAGGAATTGTATATTTCTTTTTATATTTGAGCAAAATCAGTGACTGGATGGATGAATATGAGTGAAGATACGAGATTCACGGCATCAGAAGTGCTTGCGTGGATTACGGGACAGAAAGAGAAGGCACTGCGCTTTTTAGAAGGAAAAGGTGACGATATATCTGTCGTTTCTGCTTCGAAAAAAGAACTGGCAGCCGTTATTTCGTTTTTTGAGAATAACAGCAAAAAAGATAATGCAAATGATCAAGATGTGATCGGGGCTTTGGCCGGCGCTGCTTTGGAAGTGCGCCGCAAGGCTTACGGGAACCGTGTCTTTTTCCGTGGACTCATCGAATTTACGAATTACTGTAAAAACGACTGCTATTACTGCGGCATCGGCCGCAGCCAAAGCCAGGTCCGCAGATACAGGCTGTCCGATGAAGAGATCCTATCCTGCTGCAGGACAGGAGAGAAGCTCGGATATCATTCTTTTGTCCTGCAGGGCGGTGAGGATCCGTATTATACGGACGACCGTATATGCGGTATTATCCGGATGATCAGGAAGTCTTATCCGGATACCGCCATTACCATGTCGATCGGCGAAAAATCGCATGAGTCATATCTGAAGTATTTTGAGGCGGGTGCCAACCGCTACCTTCTCCGCCACGAGACGGCAACGGACGGGCACTACAGGCAGCTGCATCCCGGAGAGATGAGCCTTGGACACCGCAAAGAATGCCTCTATGATCTGAAAAGCATCGGTTATCAGGTGGGTGCAGGATTTATGGTAGGGTCGCCTTATCAGACACCGGAGAATCTGGCGGAAGACCTTGTTTTTTTACAGGAACTGGTACCACATATGGTCGGGATCGGGCCGTTTATCCCTTCAGGCGGTACGAGGTTTGCCGGTTTTTCTGCCGGTACGCTGCAGCAGACATTGGTTATGCTTGCGCTGACCCGGCTTCTTTTGCCGAAAGTTCTTCTTCCTTCCACAACTGCTCTCGGGACAATAGACCCGTTGGGCCGGGAAAAAGGCTTTGGCTATGGCGCCAATGTTGTGATGCCGAATTTGTCGCCGACAAGCGTGCGCGCGGACTACGCCCTTTACGACAATAAGATTTGTACGGGGGATGACGCCGTGGATTGCCAGAAATGCCTGAATGGAAGGATTCTGCGATCCGGCAACCTGCCTGATTATACGCGCGGCGACCACAGGGATTTTGTTCCTGAAGACGGTTTGCCGTCTGATATTGTATAATGGAAGACAGATTTGATATTGAATCATAAACGCGTATATACGATTTCGCAGAATCGCGGATTACGAACACGATAAGGAGTGACCGGATGGATCAGTTTTCACGAACACAATTACTCATAGGGCCGGAGGCGATGAAAACATTGTCGTCCTCTTTTGTGGCGGTGTTCGGAATCGGGGGCGTCGGGTCTTACGCTGCGGAGGCACTGGCCAGAAGCGGAGTAGGCAGCCTGGCCCTCTTTGATGATGATACGGTCTGCCTGACCAATATCAACCGTCAGTTGATTGCGCTCACATCTACTGTCGGGAAACCCAAAGCGGGGGTAATGAGGGACCGCATCATGGATATCAATCCGTCGGCGAAGGTTGAAGTGAATGCTGTATTTTACGGCGAAGGCAATGCAGATCAATATGACCTGTCCCGCTATTCCTATATCATTGATGCAATTGACACGGTTTCCAGTAAGCTTGTCCTGATTGAACGTGCAAATTCTGCAAATGTTCCGATCATCAGCTGCATGGGTGCCGGAAATAAGCTCGACCCGACAGCTTTTGAAGTATCGGATATTTATAAGACATCTGTTTGCCCGCTCGCGAAAGTGATGAGGCGGGAACTTCGTGCCAGGGGAGTCGAGTCCCTTAAAGTTGTATATTCAAAAGAGATACCGGCCCGGCTTTCGGAATCAGATGATATCAACTGTAAATTTAATTGCGTCTGTCCGCCTGACAGTAAAAGAAACTGCGCCGTGAGAAGACAAGTACCCGGAAGTATTTCTTTTGTACCTTCCGTTGCCGGATTAATCCTGGCCGGAGAAGTGATTAAGGATTTGACAAATACCCGTTCCGCCCGAATGTGAAGCACCTGTCTGTACACGCGTTCATCGCAGCAGGCAGGCTTTTCCAAGAGGAAAGCGTGTCTTATATAGAAGGGTGTGAATATATATGAAAGACGATACAAGATTAACCCATGGATTCCGGGGCCCTGACCCTGTAACAGGCGCCATTTCTTTCCCGATCTTTCAAAGTGCGACATTCCGCCATAACGGCCTGAACCAAAGTACGGGATATGATTACTCGCGTGCCGGAAATCCGACGCGTGAGGAACTTGAAAAGACTATGGCCCTTTTGGAACAGGGAGAGAAGTGCTGGGCTTTTGCGTCAGGAATGGCTGCTATTTCAACTGTTTTCCGCCTCCTTACGCAAGGCAGTCATGTGCTGCTGTCTGAAGACCTGTACGGCGGTACGCACCGGCTTGCAGAAGAAATCTATACACCGAACAAAATAGAATTCGAATACGTCGATACGTCGGATACTGACAGCTTATATTCTTTCATCCGGGACAATACATCGATGATATTTATTGAGACTCCGTCCAACCCGATGATGAGGGTAACCGATATTGCCAAAGTCCGCGAAGCGATCGGCAAAAGAGACATTCTGCTCGTTGTTGACAACACTTTTCTATCCCCGTACCTGCAGAAACCCATCCTTTTCGGTGCGGATATTGTCGTCCACAGCGGCACGAAATATCTTGGCGGGCACAATGATATACTTGCAGGCTTTGTTATCGCAGCAAGGGAAGGCCTTTGTGAGAAATTGTCGCGTATATCCATGTCGGAAGGTGCCGTTCTCGGGGCTTTTGACAGCTGGCTGATGATTCGAAGCCTCAAGACACTTTCAGTCCGCCTCGAAAGGCAGGAGAAAAATGCCCGCGAAATTGCTGACTTTCTTTCCGGCCGACCGGAAGTGACACATGTATATTATGTCGGACTGCCCGGTCATCCGGGTTATGAAACCAATAAGAAACAGGCCGGCGGTGCCGGTGCAATGATATCTTTCCGGCTTTCCTCCCGTGACCTTGCCGTGCATATTCTCGAAAATCTCCGGCTGATATATTTTGCCGAGAGCCTGGGCGGTGTCGAGAGCCTGATTACTTATCCGATCGTTCAGACACATGCTGAAACGCCTGATGAACTCAAGGATCGGGTAGGGATCGACGATTGCCTGCTGCGGCTTTCGGTCGGTATTGAGGATGTAACGGATTTGACAGAGGATTTGTCACAGGCTATTTGCAGTTTTGGAAAAACAAAGCAGGGGGGAGTCATCATATGACATCGGAATGCAGCACGGAAGAGACGAAAAAAGACGTGCCATTTGACCGGAATTTCTTTGATGAGATTATCGACCGGAAAAATTCATCGGCAATTAAATATGACTATGCCAAAAGAAGAGGCATCCCTGATGATGCACTTCCGATGTGGGTAGCAGACATGGATTTCCGGTCACCCCCCTGTATTAATGAGGCAATTGCTGAGCGCGCACGTCACGGGATTTACGGTTATTCGGACGCCACACCGGAATATTTTAGCGCCGTACAAAACTGGTATCGTACCCGATATGCCTATCATATCGATGATTGTAACATTGTTACATCACCGGGTATCGTCTTCGGACTCTACACGGCAATCGCAGCACTAACCCGGGAAGGCGATTCTGTACTTATTCAGAGGCCGGTCTATTACCCGTTCTCTTCAGCGATCAAAGACCTTCGCAGAAAGCTTGTGAATAGTCCGCTTGTATATAGGGACGGACAGTATTCGATTGATTTTGATGACTTCGAACGGAAAATTACTGAAAACGGTGTCCGTCTGTTTATCTTGTGCAATCCACATAATCCTGTCGGCCGCGTATGGACCAGAGAAGAGCTTCTGAAGTTGGGTGAGATCTGCATTGCCCATGACGTTTATATTGTCTCGGATGAGATCCACTCTGATTTTGTGTATCAGGGACACGAGCATATCATTTTTGCGTCCCTCACTGCGGAACTCGCACAAAGGACAATTACCTGTACGGCTCCGAGCAAGACATTCAACCTTGCCGGGCTTCAGATCTCCAATCTTTTTATTCAAAATGAAGCGATCAGAAAACAGTATTATGATGCGATGAAACGAACCGGTTACAGTCAGCCGAATCTGATGGGCATGATTGCCTGCCGGGCTGCTTACGAAAGAGGAGCTCCCTGGCTCGATGCGCTGCGTCTGTACCTTCAGGGGAATCTGCAGTTTGTCAGAGAGTCGCTCGACATGGATTTTCCCGGTGTCCGGCTCGTTGAACCGGAAGGGACATATCTTGTTTGGCTCGATTTTTCCGGTCTTGGACTGGAAGATGACAAGCTGAAGGAGAAAATTGAAACAAGGTGCGGTTTGTGGCTGGATCACGGGAGCATGTTCGGACCGGAAGGCAGCGGCTTCCAGAGAATAAATATTGCATGTCCGCGGGCCATTCTTGCGGAAGCACTTGAAAGGTTAAAAAAAGGAATATACTCATCAGAAATATAAAGGAAATGACACGGGGGATATCATTATGACAAAAGACATCAACAGGGAAGAGGCATGGGAGCTTCTTAACAAATATAACAAAGAGGACTTTCATCTGCGCCATGCAGAAATTGTAGAAGGCGTAATGAGGTATTTTGCCGTGGAGCTTGCTGCCGGCGAAGAGGACTTCTGGGGAATCGCAGGTCTTCTTCATGATCTTGATTTTGAAATGTATCCGGATCAGCACTGTATTAAGTCACAGGAGATTATGAGGGACGAGGGTCTCGATGAGCGCCTGATCCATGCAACGGCCAGCCACGGATTCTCCATAACCGTTTCCGTCGAACCGGTTGAAATGATGGAGAAGGTCCTCTTTGCAGCGGACGAACTGACAGGACTGATTGGTGCGGTCGCCCTGATGCGTCCGTCCAAAAGTGTGCAGGATCTTGAACTCAAATCTGTTAAGAAGAAATATAAGACGGTCAATTTTGCCGCCGGCTGCTCACGGGACGTAATCCAGCGCGGTGCAGACATGCTTGGCTGGGATATTGACGACCTGATAACCCGTACGATTCTTGCAATGCGTACAATTCCAGGCTGCTGACTGCAAGGACAGAATAAGGAATTTGTTGTGATTACAGGATTACTCAGGTAAGCATATCATACAGCATGAATCCGATGGAAAGCTGAAGACGTGAATCCAGTGTGGACAGGTCCATATATAGGACTTCCCTGGCTTTTCCGATTTTGTAATTCACAGTATTGCGGTGCAGGAATAATTCATCAGCCGTTGCCTTCACACTTCCGGCAGGAAATTTAACAGTCAATGAACCAGATAAAAAAATATATAAAAAGCCGCAATCCACTCGGAATTGTGGCTTTTTATTGTCTAAATTGTGTTAAAATTTGAATATATTTATTCAAAAAGAACACAAATCAAATTTATTCATCGTATTTAGCAAAAATTCAATAATCAGTTCCGTAGTGGATGCCAAATGTATTTGAGAAAAGGCGGTTAACAAATATGAATTTGATGTTTTTTTTGCGCTGTGTTGAAACGATTGTTGCCCTGTCAGGAATGATAATTTCTATTGCGGCTGTTCATAAACAAAACAAGTTAAGACTTCTAGTATCTGCGGCTATAATGCTTTTAAGCTGCAGTCTGTTATCTGTAGTTTATACTACTCTTGGCAAGGGAATTACTGAAAAATTGTTTTTTCCGATACTTGTTGTTTCAATGGTTATGCTGACATACATTATTACTTCCGACAGGATTTGGGTGACACTATTTAATTCTTTATCCCAATTAGTAATCTATCGAGGTATCAGCATGGTATGTGATACTGTGGTCAGGCATGCTGCGCTCCCCTCCGCACAATCTGATTTGCTTTACCTGTTACTAAGGCTGGTGCTTTTCACAATTATTATTTTTTCAGAGGTGAAATTCATAAGAAAACCTTTCCGGCATCTGGTTGATGTTGCTCGATTTGAATGGTATATAGCAACTTTGGCGGTATTCCTATTTTCCATTCTGGTTGTTGCAATGACCATATATCCTGTTATGTATTATGACCGTCCTGTCTACGCTCAGATTGAAGTTATACTTGCATACGCCCTGATGGCAGTCGTATTTTATGTATTCAATGTCGCATTCCGCAATATTATACAAAAAACAGAGCTGCAGAAATCTGACTTGCTGATGAAAGAAAAAGTAGAGTATATGGAAAAGGACAAGGAGATATCAAAAACGGACCCGCTGACAGGTGTCCTGAACCGCCGTTCTTTTCAGGAACAGATTATTCAAAATCTGACATCGGAACAGAACAGTGCTTTATTGATTCTGGATATTGATGATTTCAAGAAAATTAATGACCGGTTTGGACATGATGTGGGGGATGACGCGCTTAAGGCGCTTTCTGATGCCCTGACCGGAAGTTTTCGAAGTATAGATATAATTGCTCGATTAGGCGGAGATGAGTTTATTGTCTTACTTAACCATATAAAAAAGAATGATGAATCCATTTTAAAAAGGATTCTTGTGTTCAAGCAAAATCTGCAGCAGATATTACAGAGCCGGAATCTTCCTTCTTTCTCTGTGAGCATTGGAATTGCATATACGAACGGGGACAGTAATTTTACACGCTTGTATAAGAATGCGGATATGGCAATGTATGAATCCAAGGACAACGGGAAAGACCGCTCATTCTTCTACACCGAAGAACAATTGGTGTAATCGGAATGTTGTTTGATTGTTTTGGTTACAGTAATGCGCATCCAAGTTATCAGACGATGTTTTGTGTATCAAGTACTCTTCTGGCTTTATCAATTGGCGTTATTTTGCCGGACGCATATTAAGGAGTCCTCCTTTTTTCAAGGACCGTAAAGAGACTCGTTTTTACCAACATGGATTTATGAGTGAGCATTTTTTTGATATGTATTTTATGAATGAAAATATCAAAAATATATCATTATCAGTGTCTGAATATGGGGGTTTTTAAAACTTTACCTGCCCCCACTTTCCAGCAAACATACAAGTGTATATACTGTTGTTAGTTTGAATGGACAGATGCAATGATCAGGGAAAATGATCGATGTATTTGTCTTTTTCTTTAATGACAAAATGTCAGTTACTAAGCATGAATTTCGTGCGTTTGGGAGGCAGAAGTATGAAAGTTTACCATGGTAATATATTGACCTGCGACAAAGAGAATCGGGTATACCTTTACCTCGTTGAAGATAAAGGAGTTATCCGGTTTACGGGTGACAGCCTGCCTTCGGAATATGCCGGAAGTCCCGTGGTGGAACTGGGCGATCAGGCACTGACGCCGTCCTTTGCGGATTCACATCTGCATTTTGCCAGCATGGCACTGTTCCATGCCGGAGTGAATGTCATGAGAGAAGCAAGCAATGATGAGATTAAGAATAAACTGGCGGATTTTCTCCCGCGGACCCGTGCGGGGGTGGTCATTGCATTCGGCGCTTCGCCGCATTCGGTAAAAGAGAGAAAACTGCTTTCCCGGGAGGATCTAGACAAGGTATCTGCCGCGCGGCCGATCATGGTGGTGAAATATGACGGGCACGCCTGTATTGTTAATTCAGCCCTGCTTGGGAAATTGCCGGAAAAAATCAAAACCCTGCGCGGATACAATCCGGAGTCGGGTGAGATGAACCAGGAATCGTTTTTTGCCGTGACGGATTATGTTTCCAGTACGGTATCTGTCCCGGAACTGATTAAGTGCATGCAAAGGGCGATCGACTACATGGCATCAAAAGGGATCGGTCTGATGCATTCCGTGAGCGGCGTAGGATTTCCCAGAGATTTGGATGTAGATATGGAGCGGTATGTAGCCAGGGGTGCAGAGGGCGGATTTCAGACTAGATTGTTTTTTCAGACGATGGATACCAAAAAGGTCATGAAACGCAGGCTGCCGCGTATCGGCGGGTGCTTTGCAACGGCTCTCGACGGCTGCTTCGGATCCGTCGATGCCGCACTGACATCACCATATGAAGGTTCCGATAATTGCGGGATTCTCTATTACACAGATGAAGAAGTAACGGATTTCTGTATAAAAGCCAACCGTCTTGGACTGCAGATCGAGATGCACGCCATTGGTGACGCTGCTTTTAACCAGGCATCAAATGCGCTGAAAGCGGCTCTGGAGGACTTCCCACGGGAGGATCACCGCCATGGCATCATTCATGCATGCCTTCCGACCAGCGAGGGTCTCGAAATCTGCAGCAAGTATAAAATTCAAATTCCCCTTCAGACATCCTTCATTGCCTGGCCCCAGGAACCTGACTGGTATCTGAAAGGAATTTTGGGCTCAAGGGAGGCTCTCCTGAATCCGCTTAGAAGCTTTGCTGACAAAGGAATTGTGATTTCGGCCGGCTCGGATTCGCCCTGCACGGATCCGGATCCCCTGCTCTGGATTCATAACGCCTGCAATCACCCGGATCAGACACAGGCTCTGACTGTGGAAGAAGCTCTTCGTATGTCGACTTATTGGGGATATTGGACTAGCTTTGATGAAAAAGAGAGAGGCTCTCTCGAGCAGGGGAAGATTGCCGACATGGTTATTCTAGGTGCTAACCCGCTGACAACTCCCAAAGAAAACCTGAAGGATATTCCGGTGAATCAGCTCATTTTGGGCGGAAAGCCATATTCAGAACAGAAGCAGGGATGGGTGAGACTTGTGCTTCGCGGATTGATTAGTTCCGTAAAGATCTGAATACGAGTGACGCAATCCGCTTTCTTTAGATTGTTTTTATGTTCGCATGGAGGCATTCTTTAATGGTCCCATATAAAGTAAAGAACAATCGTATATTCGTATTGAACGGAAAGTGTTATGATTTGTTAAGACTCTTTTTCTCCGGCAGGACTTCCTTAAATCTTTTGCTGCCGGGAAAATTGAATAACTATAAATCTATCAAAATTCAGAATCCGGAGGCTATACACAATGATTGATCTAACAAAAAATACTGAAAATTTAGCACGTAACATCAAAAAAGCCCGTGAGAATAACGTTATTATTCCGACTTATGCCCAGATGAAAAATCCGGAGACAATTCCTGCCGCGATTCAGGAGAAACTGAAGAATGTCGGGCTGTGGGATGTCAATCCTTTGAATCTTTTTCGTATTACATGGAAAAATGAACCCAAAATCAGCGGAGGCCTGTTTGGACCGCCGAACTATATTGAGCTGCCTTCTGAGCTCACTGGCGTTGATGCCCGGATTATCTGCATGATCGGCAAATGGTTTCCCACCGGCTGCCATAAAGTCGGAGCAGCCTACGGGTGCCTCGCTCCGCGCCTGGTAACCGGACAGTTTGACTCCACCCGGCATAAGGCTGTCTGGCCCTCCACGGGCAATTACTGCCGCGGCGGCGCCTTCAACTCCAAGCTGCTTGCAGTCGATTCCATTGCCATCCTGCCTGCCGGAATGAGCAAAGAGCGCTTTGAATGGCTCAGGACGATTGCCGGCGAGGTTATTGCGACCCCTGGCTGTGAATCGAACGTTAAGGAAATCTTTGACAAGACATGGGAACTCAAAACTACACGCGACGATGTGATGATTTTCAATCAGTTTGAGGAGATGGGCAACCATCTGTGGCACTACCAGGTGACGGGACGAGCGATTCAGGAAGCATTTGAGCTGGCAAAAAAGCCGGGGGACCGTCTGGCTGGCGCATGCTTTACGTCCGGTTCTGCCGGAACGATCGGCTGCGGGGACTATCTGAAGGAACAGTATCCGGAAATGAAGCTGGCAGTGGGCGAAGCCCTGCAGTGCCCGACCATCCTGAACAACGGATTTGGGGACCATCGTATCGAGGGTATCGGCGACAAGCATATCCCCTGGATTCATAACATTAAAAATACCGATATGGTTATTGATATTGACGATGAGGACAGCCAGCGCCTGCTTCGCCTGCTGAATAAGCCTGCCGGCCGCAAGTATCTTGAAGAGGAAGCGAAGATTGATCCGGCCCTTATTGAAAAGCTTGGTTACCTGGGAATCTCGGGCATTGCCAACGTCCTCTGCTGCATAAAGATGGCAAAGTATTATGAGATGACGGACCGCGACGTTATAGCGACCGTATTGACGGACTCCGTCGAGATGTACGGTTCCCGGATCGCGGAGCTGGACGAAGAGTACGGCCCTTACACAGCGGTGTCTGCTGAAGTGGACCACAACCTTCATATGCTGGGTCTTTGTACGGACAACATGGAAGAATTGAATTATCTCGAGCGTAAACGCATTCACAATTTAAAATATTACACATGGGTTGAACAGCAGGGCAGGACCGTGGAAGATCTCAACGACTTATGGTACGACGAGGACAAGACATGGAAGGGCGTCCATAATCAGGGTGACCAGCTCGACGACCTTATCAATGAATTTAATGACGCAACCGGTCTTCTGAAAGGTCTGTAAAGTTATGAATAATGTAATTTCTGCAAAATGTGTCAAATGCGGCAAAGAATACCGTGCAGAACCAAATGTGACCATCTGCTCCTGCGGCGGAATTCTGGATATCCAGTATGACTATGACTATGCAAAATCGCGGATGACGATGCAAACGCTCTCAAAGCGCCCGCATACCATGTGGAGGTACCGCGAAATCCTGCCTGTTGAGGAGACCACCCCCGACACGCAGCTTCGAGTCGGCTGGAGTCCCTTATATGAGGAAAAGATTCTTGCGTCACAGTTTGGCATCAAAGCCCTTTATGTTAAGGATGACGGGCAAAACCCGACGGCATCGCTCAAAGACAGGGCTTCGGCAATGGCCGTAGCCAAGGCGTGGGAGGCAGGTGCAGATACAATTGCCTGCTCGTCGACCGGCAATGCCGCATCCTCATTAGCAGGCAATGCGGCAGCGGCAGGACTTACGACTTACATATTTGTTCCGTCCCGAGCACCTAAGGGCAAGATTGCTCAGCTGATGATTTTTGGCGCGCACGTGATAACAGTGGAAGGATCGTATGAAGATACGTTCCGCCTTTCGGCAGAAGCCATTGACCACTGGGGCTGGTACAACCGCAATGCGGCAATAAATCCTTACCTTGTGGAAGGCAAGAAGACCGTTTCCCTTGAGATTTGCGAACAGCTGGGTTTTAAAGCGCCTGATTTTGTCGCACTTTCCGTTGGGGACGGATGCACAATCGCCGGAGTCTGGAAAGGGTTTAAGGACCTGTATGCGATGGGACTGATCGATCATCTGCCCAGACTGATTTCTGTCCAGGCACAAGGCTGCTGCCCGCTTAACCGCAGCATCCAGACCGGGAAACCTTGGGAGCCGATGGAGGAAAATACTCTTGCGGATTCTATTGCAGTGGGTGTTCCCAGAAACCCGGATAAGGCGCTGGACGCTATTCGCGAATCCAACGGGATTGCGATCAATGTGTCTGACGAGGAAATTTTGGATGCTATGCGCCTTCTGGGCCGTACATGCGGGGTATTTGGGGAACCGGCCGGAGTAACCGGTACGGCAGGCCTCAAAAAGGCCTGCGAACAGGGTCTGATTCCTTCGGATGCAACAGTAGTAACGATCGTAACCGGCAACGGGCTCAAAGATGTCAGCAACGCAATTCTTGCAGGCGGGCAGCCGATCTGCATTTTGCCTGAGATGAACCTGCTTAAAAAAGCTTTTGCAAAAGAAGGCCTGCATCCATGAAGCCAATCTGAATACACCAGGCAAGGAGAGATCCATGAATGTATTTGATATTGTCGGACCGGTAATGATTGGGCCTTCCAGCTCACATACAGCAGGTGCTGTCCGTATCGGGTATGTGGCTGGCCTTATTTTAGGAAGCCCTGCTGTAAAGGCGGAAATCCATCTCCATGGATCCTTTGCCAAAACATACAAAGGGCACGGTACAGATAAAGCCCTGATTGCAGGTATTTTGGGAATGCTGCCTGATGATGAGCGAATTCGCAAAAGCCCGCTGCTTGCCAAAGAAGCAGGTCTTGACGTAACAATTATTCCTGATTTTATTGCAGGAGCACACCCCAACACCGCCCGGATTATTTTGACTGCTGCTGACGGCGAGCAGGTAATTGTACAGGGAGCCTCGATTGGCGGCGGCAATATTATGATAAATCAAATCAATGGATTGCCTGTCGAATTTGCAGGGCAGTGCGATACGCTGATCGTTATTCACAGGGACACGTCCGGTGTAGTTGCGGAGGTATCCCAATACCTGGGAGGCCTCGGGATAAATATATCGAGTTTCCGCATGTCCCGCAGTGAAAAAGGCGGGATTGCAATTATGACGATAGAAGTTGACGGTAAGGTTGAACCGGTAATGAACGAGCATATCATGCGGATGCCGAATATCCTCCGCGCGATAGCACTTAGGCTGCACTAGGAGAAGCATATGGATTATTATGATAACTTAGAGCAGCTGCTCACAGCAGCGCGCCTGCAGGGCTGCAGACTCTCAAGCCTGGTACTTGCGCAGCAGGCAAAGGAAATGGAATGTACCGCACAAAGTATTTTTGATCGTATGGAGCATCAATATGATGTGATGACGCAGTCCGTTCAAAAAGGAATGCAGCCGGGCGTGCGCTCCAACAGCGGACTGACTGGCGGTGACGCGTACAGGCTGGCAAATCAAATCGACGGCCAAAAACACCTTTGCGGTAATTTGTTTGCCGGAGCGCTTGCACGTGCCATGGCTGTTGCGGAAATCAATGCTTCAATGGGTTTGATTGTGGCAGCTCCTACAGCCGGCTCCTGCGGAATATTGCCGGCCGCTGTGATTACCATGCAGCTTGAGAAAAATATTTCCCAAAATGAATGTATCATGTCGCTGTTTACAGCTTCTGCCGTAGGTATGGTGATTGCCAAAAACGCATGTCTGTCCGGCGCTCAGGGCGGATGCCAGGCTGAGTGCGGTTCGGCCAGTGCGATGGCTGCAGCCGCGATTGTGGAGTTGGCTGGGGGGACCCCGGAAATGATAGGACATGCCGTGGCTATAGCAATCAAAAATACTCTCGGCCTTATATGTGATCCTGTTGCGGGCCTTGTTGAAATTCCCTGCATCAAACGCAATGCGTCAGGTGTTTCGAATGCATTTGTAGCAGCTGAACTTGCACTTTCCGGTATTAGAAGTGCCATTCCTGCAGATGAGACAATTGCTGCCATGAAGAATGTGGGGGATAGTATGCAGACTATTTTTAAGGAAACGGGTGAGGGCGGGCTTGCAGCAACCCCAACAGGCCAACGGATTTTCCGTCAGTTATTCGGTACGGAGGCTCCCGGAAATAATCAGGGTTGCTGAGATAATTTATAGAAAAGTCAAAGTTTTAATAGATTTAGAATCTGAAATTGATTATTATAGTAATATGAAATATGCGTTTGAAGAAACGACGACCATTATTTATTCACCTTTGAATAAAAACATCAGCAGATGGAATCAAGGAGGAAAATCAATGGAAAGACGAATTCGCGTAATCAAAGCCATGAGATACCCTGACATTGCAATTGAGATTATCCCTGGACATTTTGCCACCCGACACTCCCATATCAATTATTATGTGGACCTGATAAAAGTGACTTGTCATCAGAAGATGGCAATGGAGGCCGGTCAGGCCCTGGCAATCCAGTATGCTTCGGTTATACCCGTTGATACGATTGTGTGCCTGGACGGCGGGGAAGTGGTAGCCGCTTTTATGGCCGCTTCTTTATCACGAAAAGACAGCCGTTCCATTAGTGCAGGTTCTGATATATCAATCGTTACACCCGAGATAAATTCGGCGGGGCAGCTTATTCTCCGGGATAACACCCATAATATGATTAAAGAAAAGAGCGTCATGCTGATGGTGGCAAAAGCTACTACCGGTAAGACGATCGATCAGGCAATGGAATACATTCAATATTATGGCGGCCGGGTCAGCGGGATATGTGCCATGTTCAGCGCCATTAAACAGGTAGAAGGAATTCCGGTTAATGCGTTATTTACGACGGACGACATTCCTGGTTATGAGACATACGAAACTGATGATTGTCCGCAGTGCAAGGAAGGCAAGAGGATCGATGCACTGGTCAATAATTACGGATATTCCAAGCTCTAATCGATGGTATCTTGACGTTGCTGACTTGCTTATGTTATGCTTCCCACATTTTCTTTGCACTGCATATTAATCTGCAGTAAAATCAAAGCAGGCGATGAACCGGTTTTTGGTATGCGGGGCCGGGCCGCTGAAGCGGCAGCAGGGCGATTTTTCGCATCTGTGGGACAGGAATGTTTCACAGGTGTTTTTTTATACCTTGGATCACGTATTTTAAGATCAAATGAAGTGTTATAGAGCTATCTTACGAATGCAAAAGCAAACCGGAGGTAACTTTTATGACAGAATTGATTACGGAATATGCCCTCACAACCGAACTGAAAATGATGGGTACGCAAAGTTATGCGGGTCGTAAATATCGGAACATTTGCAGGACTTCTTCTGATGCTGTACACTCCATTGAGCGGGTTTCTGAAGCTGTCCGCTCTTTGTGCCACGCAGTTCCTGCTGGCGTTTGGAATAGCGGCCGCATCAGTGCTATGGTATGAAGCTGTTAAATGGGTCCGCCTGATAATAAAAAATAAACAGGTTATATGAAAAGGAAGTACTTTTATGATATCCAGAAATAAAGTGAAAAGAATGAAAAAAATAAGGGCACTGGCCTTCACTGCAGCCGTTCTTCTAGTGGGAGCAGTTATTGTCTGTTTAGCCGGTAACATCATTCAGTCAGCGAAGGATAATACAGATCAGGCCGGAGGGACTGCAAACCCACAGACTGCCAATACATCAGTCCTTAACGTTATTTCTACGGAAACCACACCTGTACCTGCTCCAACCTCGATCCCCTCGGCTGATCCCACACCGCTTCCGCCGTCGAACCCGGACGATTTGAAAATGTCATGGCTGACCCCTGCCGTTTTTGACGGGGCAAATGCCTTGCCGGAAAAGAAAATGACGGTCACAGGCACAGACGGAGCAACGATTGATTATTGGATATTCGAGAGCGGACAGGCTGTTTCTGAATATCAGGCGAACGAACCGATTTCATTCGGCAAGCCTTCAGACTACACGGATATTGAAGGAGTCCTCGCGTTTCGCGGCAACAATTACCGGAGTGCACCGTCATGGGGCTCTGCGAATGTCACCCAGAAAAAACTTGAGATAATCTGGACGAAAGATATCGGTGCCGTAAGCAGCACGGATAGCTACTGGCCGGGCTCGGGCTGGACAGGGCAGCCACTGCTTGTCCATTGGCCGGAATCAACACGGATGGCCATGAATATTTCTTCTGAAATGAAGCAGAAAGATCTTGTCGAAGTCATTTACCCTGTTTTTGACGGAAACATTTATTTTCTGGATCTTGAGACAGGGAAGGAAACACGCAAGCCCATCGACGTGGGATTCACATTTAAGGGGACAGGAGTCATTGATCCGCGCGGTTACCCGATTCTCTACTGCGGACAGGGATTAAATGAAAACGGCGGCACTTACGGGGAATTCAACTACCATATCTTCAACTTGCTCGACCAGACGGAAATGTATGCTTTATATGGCCGGGATGACCTGGCATTCCGCAAATGGGGTGCCTGGGATTCTTCGGGTCTGATAGATGCCAAAACCGATACCTTCATCGAGTGTGCAGAAAACGGCATGGTTTACATGACAAAGCTGAACACCCAATATGACGAAGCAGCCGGAAAACTGTCGATTACCCCGCAGATCACACGTTATCGTTATCATACCAGCTACTCGGATGAGCTTGGAATAGAAAGTTCACCGGCAGCATATAAGAATTTCCTGTATTTCAGCGACAACGGCGGTGTTGTGCAGTGTCTGGACATCAATACGCTCAAGCCGGTCTGGATTTACAATGCTGAAGATGACAGCGATTGTACAATTACGCTGGAGGATTCGTCTGCCGGTGTATCCCTTTATACTGCTAACGAGATTGATAAGCGCTCTGCTGTTTCCAAGGTGGGGGCAAACTGCAATATCCGTAAGCTGGATGCGCTGACAGGGGAGCTGATCTGGCAGTACGATGTCCCCTGTGTCTATCACTTCTACCTTAATGGAGGTGCTTTAGCTACCCCGCTTGTCGGGCAGGATGATATTTCAGATCTGATTATTTTCAATGTATGCCTGACATCTTCTGAATCAGACGGCAAACTGATTGCACTTGATAAAGAAACCGGCAAGCTGGTCTGGGAACGAGACCTGGCTGCCTATAGCTGGAGTTCACCGGTGCCGATAAAGAGTGATGACGGCAAGACGTATGCTGTCTTCTGTGATTCTGCCGGTAATATGCATCTGTTTGATCCAAGGACCGGTAAGGACTTGGATGTCATTTCACTGGGTGCCAATGTCGAAAGCTCGCCGGCTGTATACAATGATATGCTGGTAGTCGGATCCTATGCAAAGAAAATATTCGGTATAAAAGTCAAGTAATCGGTTATTCAACATGGAACAGTAAAAGGGACTGCTGCATTTTGCAGCAGTCCCTTTTTATCGTGTGCCACGCATGGCGATTAACTTGACGGTGAAAGTCCGTTATGGGGGTATGTAGTGACCAACCATTAGCGCAAGGCAAGGGTGTCCATCGCGAGGTGGAATCTGAAGGAAGCCGGCGGCAAAGTT
>Ga0209123_1000507_pt1 | contig 49546 bp, 45 predicted proteins | sample BarGraIncu00431A_FD_184500 | JGI IMG/M metagenome (GOLD analysis project Ga0209123, IMG submission 184500) | Arctic peat soil microbial communities from Barrow, Alaska, USA - Barrow Graham LP Incubations 004-31A (SPAdes) (version 2) | ecosystem: Environmental > Terrestrial > Soil > Wetlands >...
GAAAGGGCTTTAAAGACTATATGAAAATTGATTCCATACCGGACTCCTCCATCAATCAGGAAAATATGGGCAGCGTCATTATGGATTTAACCACAGGTTGGGTGCTTTGGACTTTTGATCAGCGTGACACGAGGTTGGGCAATGATATTTATGGTGAATTAATTGAAATCAAACATATGGACGATATGCCCCAAATAACAAAATAGATGCAAATTGAAATAAAATCGTTTGGAGAATTGCCGGATGATTGTGGTGATACAGCATTTGATTTTTCATTTTCAAAAGCGATCGGAAAAGATCTGGAGAAGGGCGAAGAACAGCTGGTCAATGGCAGTGGCTACGATCATTGTTTTGTGCTGAACAAGGAAGAATTCGGCGATTTAGTACTGGCAGCTGAAGCTTTTGCTCCCGCGAGTGGCATTGCATTGAGACTTTATACCACGACGCCCGGTGTTCAATTTTACAGTTGAAATTATTTAAACAGTACTATTCCCGGTGCTGATGCCCAGCTATTTAAACATAGACAAGCCTTTTGCCTGGAACCTGAGTTTTTTCCGGACAATCCCAATCAAAGCGGTTTTCCATCCTGTTTAATATCTTCGGAAAGTTCATTTCAGCAAAGCTTGATCTATCAGTTTTATTGATTCATCGAATGAAAAAAGGAAAAGTCCTAAAAAACTTTTAATAGTTTTTCAGGACTTTTTTTTCTAATGAGTCTAATTCTGTATAAATTTTCCAAAGAACCTGTGGTTTTTAGATTCAATCCGAACGAGATACAAACCTATTGGAAGTGAACCAATATCGATGGTTGAAGTCCCTGAATTTAATGTTTTCCTCAAGACAGATTTTCCTTCCGCATTAAAGATCCCCAATGCATATTTTTCAACTTCATATCCAATACCGATTGTCAAAGCATAGGAAGCAACATTTTTATAAATATCAATGGTTTTGACAGGAATCTTGGGTATGTTTTGCGACAATGCTTCCTGTTTGAACCGAATTAGATAAATAGAGGATTCATCGATAAAAGTGGGATCGTTGGAGAATGTTGCACTTTTAGATTTTAAAAGATCCCCTGAGCTGAAATCACCAAAAACAAAAACGTCTCCATCTTTGTCCGAAACAATCGACTTCAAAGACTGAGTTTCAGATTTCAGGAAACATTGAGCCCAAACGGGAATGCCATCATTGTCTATCACACAAATGAAGAAATCGCCAAAACCGGAATTGGTCGATCCACCTTTTATGACAAGGTCACCCAATTGGATGCTGTCACTGAATGCTGTACCCAAAACCGCTGTATATAGTGGGCTGATTCTGGTCAATCCCCAGGAATAATCAGCGCCATAACCACCGTAAGATTTGGCATATACAACATTGGCAGAAGTATCCAACTTAGCAATATAAAGGTCGGCCATCCCGTTGTTTTGAATAACAATGCTGTCAAAGGTCAGGGTATCTGTTTTGAACGTACCTGTAATGAGCAGAGTGTTTGATAAAGTATCAAAAGATGTTCCGTTCAACAGTGCATGTTCGTTCTTGCAGAATGTTTTGGCCCAAAGGGCAGTACCGCTGCTGTCTGTTTTTGCTACATACACATTGTGGTTTTCCTTGGGGGAACTATTTTCCATGTAGAAGTCCCCAATATGTATGTAATTTGAATAACTCCCTGCCATATAAAGGTTCTGAGCATTGTCAATGGCCAGTATCCCCCCGTAAGGTTTTATCCAGATTTCATTTCCATTCGAATCCATTTTAAGCGAAAACATTCTGTCCGGATAGGCAGAGTTGATGGTTTGGTCAAGGGATGGAATGGTTAAACTGCTGTAATAATTACCACCCAGGTACACGTTTTGGTCTGAATCCAGCACAATGGATGCATCACTGGCGTAGGAGTAGCTTTTAGCCCAAAGGGGATTCCCGTTTGAATCCGTTTTTGTCAGGAATATGTCGTAGAAGAAGAGTGATTCCGGTAAAATAATTGAACCGAACGTCATTTGATATCTGAATTGGCCTGCCAGATAGATATTGTCGTTTGCATCAATAGCCAGACCTGTCACATCAACAGAACCTGCGCTCTGGAACGATTTGGCAAAAAGGACATTGGCTGAAGAATCCATTTTTACCAGAAAAATGTCATTGGATGCTTGGTTTATCAGCGTATCTACACCAAAAATCAGTGTATCGCTTTTAAAAGATCCGACAAAGTACAAATTCCCATTCTTGTCAATGGTCGATTTCTGGACGACATCTTCGTGTCCTGCCAGAAAATTGATGGCAAAATCAGGAATTAACGATTGCGACCTGCTTACACTCGTTATGCAAAGTAAAAATGTAAGTACGAGTAAGGATTTAGTAGATGTTTTCATAAGCATACAGTATTAAGAATAACTGGGGATAATACGCTCAAAGCCTGACTGGTTACATCATTTTTTATTAATTTAACAAAGATAGTATATATTTTGAAAATTTCTAATTTTCAGGCTTTTATATTTAGCTGTCTACCTCTATTTTTGAAAGGCATTTTTTTCTATTTTATTATTTAATTATCAAAATACTTCTTGCATTATTACTATATTCGGGTAATTTTTCAGCAATATTTCAGCATTTTAAAAAAAGTATCTAATGAGTGGTTTTTTTGGCAGTATTTCCAAACATGATTGCGTAACCGATGTCTTTTACGGTACCGATTATCATTCCCATCTGGGAACTAAAAGGGCCGGTTTAGCCTTTTTTTCTAAGGAAAAAGGATTTCAGCGGGCTATTCACAGTCTGGAAGATGGCTATTTCAGAAACAAGTTTGAAAACGATATAAAAAGTTTTTCAGGCAACAGCGGGATAGGCGTTATTAGCGATACTGAGCCACAACCCATTGTTGTAACGTCACATATGGGGCGTTTTGCTGTGGCAACGGTTAGTAAAATTGTAAACATTGATGAGCTGGAAGCTTATTTTCTGAATAAAAATCATACTTTTTCTGAAACCAGTCTTGGTTGCGTTAATCCTACGGAGTTGGTTGCAATGCTTATTGCTGAAGGCGAAGATTTTTTGTCAGGCATTCAAAATGTATATGAAAAAGTAAAAGGTTCTTGTTCAATGTTGGTTTTAACAGAAGACGGACTTCTTGCTGCCCGTGACAAATTGGGTCGTACCCCCATTGTTATTGGGAAAAAGGAAGATGCTTATGCTGCAGCCTTTGAAACCTGTTCCTTTTCAAATCTCGGTTTTGAAATTGATACGTTTATTGGGCCGGGTGAAGTGGTTCGAATCACTGCCGATGGTTTTGAGCAATTGCGTAAACCCAATGATAAAATGCAAATATGCTCGTTTCTTTGGGTTTATTATGGTTATCCACCTTCCTTTTATGAAGGATTGAATGTCGATGAATGTCGGTATCGTTGCGGTGCAGCTCTGGCCAAAAATGATCAGATACATGCTGATTTTGTTGCCGGGATACCCGATTCCGGTATTGGACATGCCATGGGATACAGCAATGCTACAGGTATTCCCCTTAAGCGTCCATATTCAAAATACACGCCAACATGGCCCCGTAGTTTTATGCCACAAACACAAAATTTACGAGAATTGGTGGCTAAAATGAAGTTGATTCCCAATAAATCTATTATTAAAGATAAAAGTGGCATTTTTCTTGATGATTCCATTGTACGTGGAACTCAATTGAAAGATAATGTACACGATTTACACCAGGCAGGTATAAAAGAAGTCAATATGCGTATTGCCTGTCCTCCGCTTACATATCCTTGTGAGTTTCTGAATTTCAGCCGTGCTCGTTCAAGTATGGAATTGGCAACTAAAAAGGCAGTGAAAGAACTGGAGGGTAAAGAAGGCGTTGATATGAAATCTTATTCAGACCACAACAGTGAAAAATACAAGGCCATGGTTGATAAAATCAGAGAAAACCTTGATCTGACAACGCTTAAATTTCAAAAACTGGACGATCTTGTGGAGGCTATTGGTCTTCCTAAGGAGAGGTTGTGTACCCATTGTTGGGATGGTTCCAGCTACTATTGACCACTACTTTGAAAAATTAATCTATTTTTTCTGATCATGAAACTTAAGCACCTTATTTTACTCGGATTCCTTTTGTCCAATTTTACCTCTTTTGCAGGTTCCCCCAGAATTGTAAACATCGTAAACTTTATTCGTCAGGTCGAGCCACGTGATGCAGCAATTACAGAAGATGTCCTTTATGAGACCGTGCATCAGCAGATAGTGCAATTAAACAAATACAACCTGCCGGGAACATTTCTGCTGCAATACGATGCATTAATCAATCCTCGGTATCAGAAATTATTGAAAAATGATTTAAACTCAGATTCAGAAATTGGTGGTTGGTGGCAAATAACACAACCTCACGTTGAAGCTGCAGGTTTGAAGTGGAGGGGCATCTATCCCTGGGACTGGCACGCCAATGTAGGCTTTTCCACAGGCTATTCACCTGAAGAACGTGAAAAGCTGGTGGATGTCTATATGGAAAAATTTAAATCCATTTTTGGGAAATACCCGGCTTCGGTAGGCTCCTGGTTTATTGATTCTCATACATTGGGATACATGTACGACAAATATGGAATTGTAGCATCCTGCAACTGTAAAGATCAATATGGTACGGATGGGTACACCATGTGGGGCGGATACTGGAATCAGGCCTATTATCCCAGCAGAAAAAATGCCTACATGCCGGCACAAACAAAAGAAGAACAGATTCCCGTACCCATTTTTCGTATGTTGGGAAGTGATCCGATTTATCAATACGATACTGGGCTGGGCTCCGACAGACAAGGCGTTTTGACGCTTGAACCGGTCTATCCAGATGCAGGAGGAAGTCGAAAATGGATTGAATGGTTCTTTAAAAGCATGTTTGAAGAACCCTGCTTAGCCTTCAACTATGTACAGGCTGGACAAGAGAATTCTTTCACCTGGCAGAGTATGAAAACCGGATTGGAAATTCAAATACCCTTATTGGATTCCCTCAGAAAAAATAATAAAATTCGTGTTGAAACTCTTGGAAAATCAGGTGCTTGGTTCAAAAAGAACTTTGCTTTAACACCTCCAACAGCAGTAACTGCTTTGACTGATGTTCGAAATGAAGGCCGTAAAACGGTTTGGTTCAACAGCCGATATTACCGCGCCAACTTATTGTGGAAGGGTGAATCCTTTCGCTTCAGGGATATTCATCTGTTCAATGAAAATTACAAATCGGACTATTTAACCAAAGCGGGAACGTCCACTCAATGTGTCTATATGACTTTGCCATTCGTTGATGGTTTTTTATGGAGTACAAAAGATCACTTGGCAGGGCTTAAGGTCATGAAAATTGATGCTCAGGGAAAAGCCCGTGAAATGCCTATGGGAAACCCCGTTGTGAAAGAATTGTCCAATGCTGTTTTACAGGTGAAATGCACAAGTGAACCCGGAAAAATATTTACCATCCTTTTTTATGAAGACCGGTTTGAAATGACTTGTGAAACAAAGGATTCGAATTTTTCCTGGGAATTGGCACTGGAAACAGCACCCGATGCAAAATTACCATTTAAAACAATTTCGAGTCAAACGATTTTGGCAAGTCAGAACAACTTTGACTATGAAATTAAATGCAATCAAGGTTCTTTCAAAGGTTCTGAAGCTTCAGGGAAATATCCCATTCAGATAATGCCTTCCAATAATAAATTGGTTCTAAAATTTAAAAACACGGATTTGTAAATCTAAATTAGTTGATACGACGATGAAACACTTTTCGATACTGTTCATTCTTACGATCTTCACGCAACCTTTTTTTGCGCAAAAGGTACTATACCGCTTATTGGTAGGTACGTATACCAATACTGGAAAAAGTGAGGGAATCTATGCTTTTGATATAGATGTGAAAACGGCTTCTTTTACACAAAAATCGGTGGCAAAAGGTATTACAAATCCAAGTTTCCTGACTTTGACACCAGACTCCAAGTTTTTGTATGCTGTCAGTGAAACTGGTGAAAACAGTGTTGTCAATGCCTTTTCCTTTGATAGGAAATCCGCAAAAATGACCTTGATAAATCAGTCACCAGCAAAAGGTTTAGACCCATGTTATGTTTCAGCTTCAAAAAATCATGTTTTTACAGCAAATTACAGCAGTGGAAATCTTTCGGTTTTAGGAAGAAAATCGGATGGTGCTTTGACTGAGGTTTTGCAACAGATTCAGCATACAGGCAGAAGCATTAATACCGACCGTCAGAACGTACCGCATGTACATCAGGTACTATTTTCCACCGATAAAAAATACTTGATTACCAATGATTTGGGAACGGATCAGGTGATTGTGTATAAATACAATTCCAAAGCAGATACTGGGATTTTAACCCCATGGGATACCCTTTCTGTAAAACCGGGAAGTGGACCAAGGCATGCCGTATTCAGTAAAAATGGAAAAAGACTTTTTGTGCTGCAGGAACTTGATGGTACGGTTTCTGTTCTGAAGATACAAGATGGCAGACTAAGTCTGATTCAGGAAACTTCTGTGATGCGAAAAGAAAATAAAAAGGCCGGAGCTGCAGATATCCATCTTTCACCGGACGGAAAGTTTCTTTACGCTTCAAATCGTGCCCCTGAAAATACCATCACTTGTTTTTCTGTGGCTAAAGATGGTACGCTGGAATTTAAGCAACAAGTATCGAGTGGTGGAAACGGACCCCGTAATTTTGCACTAACACCCGATGGACAATATTTGTTTGCAGGCAATCAATATTCGGATGCTATTGTGATTTTTAAACGGGATGTTCAGACAGGGCTTTTGACAGATACCGGCAAAAAAATAAATGTGGGAGCTCCTGTTTGTTTGGTGTTTTTTTAATAGTTCTATTTTCGATTACAAGGTGAATGTCTTTAAAATGGAAGTCCTGCATTTACAATACGTATGATGAAAGCACTTGCACAAAAACGTTGTTAAAATGGAACCTTCAGCCCAACTTTCTTAGCCCATGCATTCCAGAGTGTCTTCAGTTTATAAACCACGTCCGGGTTTTCTGCTGCAACATTTTTTGTTTCCGACAGGTCATTCGTCGTATTGAAAAGTTGCCAGTTTTTACCATTTAAGGCAACAAGTCTCCAATCACCAACACGTATTGCACGTCCTCCTTCGTGTTCCCAATAGATGGCTTCGGGTTGAGTACGTTCATTGTCATTAATAACTTCCATCAGACTTTTACCTTCATAGGGCTCAATAACATGAGTTTTATAGGTAGTAGGGTAGGTGGCTCCGGCCAAATCCAGACATGTAGGCATGATGTCAATGACATGTCCGACTTGTTTGGTAATGCTGCCATTTTGCGTCTTTAATCCGGCCGGCCATTGAACGATCATTGGGGTAGATGTTCCACCCTGGAATGGCAGGGCTTTCCAATATCTGTAGGGGGTATTGAGTGCTCCGGCCCATGCTTCGCCGATGGCACCCATACAGGTTTCTCCACCAGGGGTTGGATACTGATTTGGGTAGATCATAGCTTTTCCGTCACGGGTCATGGATGGACGGTCGAATCCGGCGTTGTTGTAACGTTCAGGTGAAGCACCGTTGTCACTCATAAATATAATTACGGTATTGTCGTATTCCCCGGTCTCTTTCAGTTTGGCTAAAATTTTACCAATGCCCTGGTCTGCACAATCCATCATGGCAGCGTGTGTTTCCATACAGGATGCTTCATAGGCTTTTCTGGTTTCACTGGCCCAGGATTTCCCTGATTCATTGGGAGAAATGGGTACTTGTGCCGGATCAATTAAACCAAGCTCAATCATGCGGTTGTAGCGGGTAATCCGTAACTGATCCCAGCCACCATCGTATTTTCCTTTGTATTTGGCTATGTCTGCCGGTTTTGCTTGCAAAGGCCAGTGTGGAGCGGTATAGGCTACATACATAAAAAACGGTTCTGGCTTCTTGCTGCATGTATCGATCATATCGATCGCTTTCTCCGTTACAAAGTCCGTCATGTAAAAATCACCGGGGACTGTTTTAATGGGCTTTTCATTGTGTACCAGACTGAATGGGTCAAAATAATTGCCAACTCCCCAGATCGTTCCCCAGTGTTGATCGAAACCTCGATTGCATGGATAAGAGGCCAACGGTGCAAAATCACCATAATCTGCCTGGTGCGCCAACCATTTCAGTTGTTCGTCGTTGGAAGCACGTCCCTGGGTAAGTGATAAATGCCACTTTCCACTCATAGCAGTATTGTAACCATTTTGTTTCAGAACTTCAGCGATTGTTACACAATTGGTTGAAAGACTTAGCCCCATTCCGGTGATTCCAACCTCCTGAGGGTAGCGTCCGGTCAATAACGCAGCTCTTGACGGACAGCTTCTGGAACAATTGTAGAATTGAGTGAAACGTAATCCATTTTTGGCAAGGGAATCAATGTTTGGTGTATTTATTTCGCCTCCAAAGCATCCCGGGTCGGAATAGCCCATATCATCCAAAAGGATAAACATAATATTTGGTTTTGAATTTTGGGCGGCAACTAAAGCTGGAATTAAGGAAGCAAAGAGCAGATGGTTTTTTTTCATGATGCAGTATTTTAGTCAGGTATTTTTTACGATACTCAGTCTTTTCAAGATTTAAATTTAAGTTTCAAAAATACCACAATTTATTGAAACGATCATTCTCAAATCTGGTCAAACATACACAATAATTCCTATTTATAGGTGTCCGGTATCGTGGTTGAATTTTTTATAAAAAACCCTTGTATTTACAAAAATATCCACTTTCTTTGTAAAAATTAATAGACCTATTAAATAACCCAATTAATGCCTCCGATAAAATCAATTTCCACCGAACAAGCCATCCTCGAAGCTGCAGAAAAACTCTTCCTGGACAAAGGCTATGCCAAGACATCCACTACGGAAATTGCCCGTTTGGCCGGATGCAACCAGGCGTTGGTTCATTATTACTACCGCTCCAAGGATAATCTGTTCAGAGTCATTTTTGAAAACAAGGTAAAAATGTTTGTTTCTTCTTTACTTCAGATCAGTGAAGACGGAATTCCCTTTGAAGAAAAGCTTAAAAGGCGCATCAGCTCGCATTTTGACATGCTGAAAGCGAACAAAAAATTACCAATATTGTTGTTTAACGAAGTATCTACCAATGCCGAATTAGCTCAGAAGCTAATTGAAAACGTAGTTCATTTACCTTTATCCATCGTTGCACAAATACAGCTCGAGCTTGATGACGAATTTGAGCAAGGTCGTCTTTGTAAAACCGATGCCAAGTCTTTGTTGTACGCTATTTTCTCCATGAATGTCATGGCTTTTATGTCGGCTCCCATTTTGAAATTAGTGGTTCATGCCACGGACGAACAGTTTGATCGTCTTTTGGAGAAAAGAAAAGCTGAAAACATTACGTTTATTTTGAAGAGTTTAAAACCCTGATTTAAATACGATGAAAATACTTTCAACACTGATTGTACTGATTGCAATGCCGGTTTCAACTGTAATGGGACAACTCACCATTGACCATTGCCAGGAAAAAGCAAAACTGAACTATCCCCAAATCAAACAGTTTGAGCTTATTGAGCAGTCCAGAGATTACAACTTGTCCAATGCCAGCAAAGCCTACTTGCCTCAGGTGGCTCTAACTGCCAAGGCAACGTATCAGTCGGATGCCATCAATATTGACATGCATTTGTCAGATACCAGAACCCTGTCCATCCATCAAAGCAAGGACCAGTACCAGGCTGCGCTTGAAGTGAACCAGCTCCTTTGGGACGGAGGCATTACCTCCACTCAAAAAGGCATTCTCAAAGCCAATGCTGAAATAGATAAACAACGACTGGAAGTTGAACTTTATACCATTAAAGATAGAGTGAACCAACTGTTCTTTGGCTTATTGCTCATTCATGAACAGTTGCAGCAGAATACGCTTTTGCAGGATGAATTGCAAACCAACTTTGACAAAGTAACAGCCTATGTCAAAAATGGAGTGGCCAATCAGACCGATCTGGATGCCGTGAAACTGGAACAGCTCAACAATAGTCAAAGATGCACAGAATTGCTGAATACACACAAAACGTACCGCGAAATGCTGTCGGCCATGATCGGAGAAGGAATTGAAGAAACGACAATACTCGAAAAGCCATCGATTGTTCCGATAAACGATCAAATAAACAGACCTGAACTCAACTTGTTTGATCGTCAGTTAAACCTGCTCGACAATCAGAGTCAAATGATCCAGACCGGTCTAATGCCTAAATTGGGTTTATTTGTGCAAGGAGGAATAGGCAAGCCTGGATTGAACATGCTCAGCAGTGATTTTTCACCATTTTACATAGGCGGAATCCGACTTTCCTGGAATATCAGTAGTTTTTACACACAAAAAAATAGTCTGAACAACCTAAAAATGGGCCGTGCAACAATTTCCAACCAAAAAGAAACCTTCCTGTTCAACAACAACCTAAAAATAAACCAGCAGAAAAATGAACTGGATAAATCCAGGGAACTCATCAAGAGTGACGACGAAATCATTCGCTTGCATACCAACATTAAAAATGCCAGTGCTGCCAAAGTGGAGAATGGGGTGCAGACCGTTACAGATTTATTGCGTGAAATAAATGCCGAAAGTATGGCCAGACAACAAAAAGCCTTGCATGAAATTCAGCTGATGATGGGCATTTATAACCTGAAATATAGTACAAACAACTAATAGTTCGAATCAATGAATCAACTTTTTAAATACACGGTTCTTTCCCTGGGTTTGGTTTTAAGCTTAAGCTCTTGTCGGAAATCGAACGCTGACATGGATGCCTCCGGTACGTTTGAAGCCACTGAAGTCATCGTTTCTTCAGAAGCAAATGGAAAAATTATTCGGTTTGACGTTCAGGAGGGGCAGGATCTGAAGGCAGGTCAAAATTTGGGGTATATCGATACGGTGCAACTTTATCTACGGAGAAAACAATTGTTGGCAAGCATCCAGGCCGCTCAGACGCGAAAACCCGACGTGAATGTACAGATAGCAGCACTTCAGCAACAACTAGCAACCGCTAAAAGTGAAAAAATACGCGTCGAAAATCTGTTGAAAGCCAATGCCGCCAATCAAAAGCAACTGGACGATATCAATGCTCAGATTGAAGTACTTCAGAAACAGCTTCATGCTTCCAGAATAACCCTTGAAAGCAGCAGAAATGGCATTAATGATGAAAGCGATGCCTTAAAAATGCAGGTGGCACAGATTGAAGACCAATTGCAAAAATCCTATATTGTCAGTCCAATCAATGGTACCGTCCTTGTTAAATATGCAGAAACAGGTGAGCTGGCCATGCAGGGCAAAGCCCTGTTTAAAATTGCGGACATTCAAAACATGACGCTGCGTGCTTATGTGACAGCCGACCAGCTGGCTCAGCTGAAAGTGGGTCAGACCGTCGATGTGAATGCCGAGTTTGGTTCAGAGGACAACAAAGCATATCAGGGTCAAGTAGAGTGGATTTCCTCCAAGGCTGAATTTACGCCCAAAACCATCCAGACCAGAGATGAACGCGCCAATCTGGTGTACGCCGTAAAAGTGGCAGTTAAAAACGATGGGAATCTGAAAATCGGGATGTACGGAGGCATAAAATTCAAAAAATGACCGCAGTCTCAGCCAGCCATCTAAGTAAAAAATACGCCAAAGTCCAGGCACTGAAAGATATTTCACTGGACGTCAGCGAAGGCGATATTTTCGGCATCATTGGCCCGGATGGAGCAGGGAAGACGACACTTTTTCGTATACTTACCACCCTGATTTTAGCCGACGAAGGTACTGCCAGCGTGAATGGTTTAGATGTAGTAAAAGATTATATGAAAATCCGCGCGCAGGTAGGTTACATGCCTGGCCGCTTTTCCCTGTATCAGGACTTGACTGTCGAAGAAAACCTGACGTTTTTCGCTTCCGTTTTTAATACCTCTGTTGAAGAAAATTACGAGCTGATTAAGGAAATATACCAACAAATCGAACCATTCAAGACGAGAAGGGCAGGAGCTTTATCAGGAGGAATGAAACAAAAGCTGGCATTGTGTTGCGCCCTGATTCATAAGCCATCTGTTTTGTTTTTGGATGAACCAACCACCGGTGTTGATCCTGTTTCCCGTAAGGAATTCTGGGAGATGCTTAAGCGCTTGAAAAAAGAAGGCATTTCCATTCTGGTTTCTACACCTTATATGGATGAAGCCGGCCTTTGCGACCGCATCGCACTGATACAGGATGGTCAGTTTCTGAAAACGGATACCCCCCAAAACATTGTCAAGGATTTTGGAAGTGAGCTTTGGTCAGTGCAAAGCGATACTATGTCAAAATTATTGGTAGACTTGCGGCTGAATAAAGAGGTTGAGACTTGCTTCGCTTTTGGTGACTCGCATCATCTTACTTATAAACAAGCCTTTTTAAACGTACAAGAGCTGACAGCCTATTTGAAAAACCTCGGACACACCAATATTCACATCACCCGGATTCAGGCAAACGTAGAAGATTGTTTCATGCGTTTGTCCGGTAAATATAGACTATGAATACGAAAGAAATAATGCCCGAAGGTAAAGTCATTGTTGCCCGCAATCTGACCAAGATGTTCGGCAATTTTACGGCTGTCGACCACATTTCGTTTGAGGTCGATAAAGGGGAGATTTTTGGTTTCCTGGGTGCAAACGGTGCCGGTAAGACCACAGCCATGCGCATGCTTTGCGGTTTGAGCAAACAGACCTCGGGTCAGGCCTGGGTGGCTGGTTTTGATATAACCGGGGAATCTGAAAGCATCAAGAAATGCATTGGTTACATGAGCCAGAAATTTGCCTTGTACGAGGAGCTCGAAGTCTGGGAAAATATTCGTCTTTATGCCGGAATCTATGGCGTTCCGGAGAAGGAAATTGCTCCCAGAACCGATGAATTGCTTCAGCGTCTGGGTTTTGAAAACGAAAAAAACACCTTGGTAAAATCTTTGCCATTGGGCTGGAAACAAAAACTTGCTTTCTCGGTGGCTATTTTTCATGAACCGAAAATTGTTTTTCTGGATGAACCAACCGGAGGTGTTGATCCTGCCACCCGCCGTCAGTTCTGGGAACTCATCTATCAGGCAGCAGACCGTGGTATAACCGTTTTTGTAACCACCCACTACATGGATGAGGCTGAATATTGCAACCGGGTCACCATCATGGTGGACGGACGCATTGATGCGCTGGATAGTCCAAAAAACCTGAAACAACAGTACGATGCAAAAAACATGGATGAAGTCTTTCATCAGTTGGCCCGAAATGCTAAAAGAGCCGAAAAATGAGCAAATCTACCTTTTCATCTGAAAGAAAGAAGACCCCCCGTGAAAACTGGAACTTCTTTATAGCCTTTGTTCGCAAGGAGTTTTACCACATTTTCCGTGACCGGATGAGCATGCTGATTTTACTGGTCATGCCCATCCTGATGTTGATTCTTTTTGGCTATGCCCTCAACACGGAAGTGAAGAATTCTAAAATAGCTGTATATGACCCTTCGCACGATGAGGTAACCCGTGCCCTCGTTGAAAAGCTACAGGTCAACAACTATTTCGTCCTGCACAAAATGCTGAAAAGCCCTGATGAAGTGGATAAATGCTTTAAATCGGGTGAAGTGGCCATGATCATCGTCTTTAGTGAAAATTTCTACGAAAACCTGCTTCATGGCGGGCATGCACAGATACAACTCTTAGCCGACGGAAGTGACCCGAATACAGCTTCAACCATTACCACCTATGCCACCAACATCATAGCAGGTTATCAACAGGATTTGTTGAAAATGGATAAAATACCCTATCAGATTACTCCTGAAATAAAGCTTTTATACAACCCATCCATGGTCGCGGCCTATAACTTCGTCCCCGGTGTGATGGGGATGATCATTTTGCTTATTTGTGCCATGATGACTTCCGTTTCAATTGCCAGAGAAAAAGAGAACGGTACTATGGAAATATTGTTGGTTTCACCGATGAAACCATTGTATGTTATTCTTTCAAAGGCAGTACCCTACTTTTTTCTTTCCATTGTTAACCTTTTTACCATACTGGTCGTTTCGGTCTTTGTGATGGGGGTTCCCATTGCCGGTAGTTTTTTTTGGCTGATAGTCCTTTCATTGCTCTATATTTTTGTATCCCTGGCCTTGGGATTGCTGATTTCCTCTGTAGTTAATACTCAAATGGCCGCTATGCTTATTTCTGCGATGGGGCTTATGATGCCGGTTATGTTGTTGTCAGGTATGTTGTTTCCTTCGGAAAATATGCCGGTTTTCCTGCAACTAATCGGGGATACCATTCCAGCCAAATGGTACATCGAAGCCGTCAAAAAAATAATGATTAAAGGGTTGGGAGTGGGGGCCATTCTCAATGAACTAGCCGTTCTAACTGTCATGGCAGTAGCCTTGATTTCCATTAGTTTGCGAAATTTTAAAATCAGATTGGAATAGTATGATCCTCAAATATTTGATAGAAAAGGAATTTAAGCAGATCAAGCGGAATAAATTCTTGTCCAGATTGGTTTTTATCTTTCCATTCATGATGTTGGCCATTTTGCCTCAGGCTGCCAATTTTGAAGTGAAAGACATCAACTTATGCGTGATTGATAACAATCATACCACCTATTCTCAGCGGTTGGTTCAAAAAATAGCGGCTTCGGATTATTTTCACATTACAACGATTTCAACGGATTATCGTCAGGCTTTGAAAAGCATTGAACTTGATAAATCGGATATCATTCTGGAAATTCCGGGTACTTTTGAGCAGGATTTAATTCGTAATCAAGTTGCAAATGTCATGATTTCAGCCAATGCTGTGAATGGAATGAAAGGTGGTTTAGGCAGTTCTTATCTGGCAGGTATACTGGCTGAATACAACAGTGAGATTCGCGTTGAATTGATGCCGTCCACCCCTAAATTAGCCCAGAGCGGAATGGAAATTACCAAAATATTTCGATTTAATCCCGAATTGAAATACAAATATATGATGGTGCCAGCCATCATGGTGATGCTGTTGACCATGATTTGCGGATTTTTACCTGCTTTCAATATTGTATCGGAAAAGGAAAACGGCACCATTGAACAGATGAATGTAACGCCCGTCAACAAGTTTACCCTGATTTTGTCCAAATTGATACCTTACTGGGTGATCGGTTTTATCGTATTGACTATTTGTTTCGGAGTAGCGTGGTTGTTTTATGGAATGTGGCCAAAAGGCAGCTTGCTGACTATTTATTTGTTTGCATCGGTTTTTGTATTGGCTTTTTCCGGATTGGGATTAATCATTTCCAACTATGCAAAAACCTTACAACAAGCCATGTTTATGGCATTCTTTATCATTATCTCGTTTATTTTTATGAGCGGACTTTACACACCGGTTGACAATATGCCACAATGGGCGCAATACATCAGTGATATTAGTCCGCTGAAATATTTCATACGGGTGATGAGGCTGGTTTACCTCAAGGGAAGTTCAACAGCCGATCTGATCAAACCGTTCCTGACCCTGTGTGGTTTTGCCCTCATTTTCAACACTTGGGCTGTCCTAAGCTACCGAAAATCATCCAATTAAATGTTTAAAAAGGATTTAAAGGTCAAGGCGCTAATCATAAGGTATACCGGAGCGTACTTTTCGTACGTGAGGATTACCTTGTGATTAGCGCCGATGAGATTTGAATTCTATTTAAACATTAATTCATTCCGGGAGGAGGTCCGCCAAAACCACCATGATCTCCGTGATCTCCACCACCTCCACCACCACCTTCGCGACGACCTTTGAACATATCTGCACCCGTTGTGCTACTGCCAAATTTAGCAATCTTATACGTGAAGCTAAGCATGAAATAAGAGGTCAGCTGGTCGGAGCGACTTAATTCTCTGTAATTGTCACCGATTGTTTCCCTGACATTCAGTTTCTGTTGCAGAATGTCAAAACATTTCAAAGATAGGGTTCCTTGATTTTTGAACAAATTTTTATCGATGGAAGCGTTCCAAACCCATTCATCCTTGCTGAAACTGGAGTATCCTTCGCGGGTTGTATAGTTCATATCGTTGGAAATGGTCAGGTTATAGGGTAAATGCAGGTTTATATTGCCAGAACCTGTATAATCCTTGGTAGTTTGATTTCTTTGATCTTTCAGACTGTTTTCTGTACCTGAATAGCGTGCAGAACCACGTAAACCAATTTCAATAACATCAGTTGTGAAAGTTAAACCAAGGTTCTCACTGGCACCTCTGTTTATAGTCTGGCTCAATTGACCCATGATCAGATTGCCATTAATGTCAACAGGATTTGCCAAACCACTTCGGTCTGAATAGCCGTAGCGTTGTTGATAGCTCACTTCTGTGCGCGTGTTAAATTGCAAGCGATTTTTAATGATTGGAGTGTTGAACATGACGTTCGCGCTACCTGAAAAGGGTGATTTTCCTGCATTTACAGTCTCATTAAACTGCTTACCTGAGGCATCATAGATGCTATTGCTGACAAGCGCATCCATGGTATAATTACCGTTTAATCCGAAACTGAATGAAGAGTAGTGTTCAGCATTGAAGCTGGAATACATCAGACGCAGACTTTGGTCAAAGGATGGATTCAACGTCATATTGCCTATGGTCTCAAACATCAGATTGTTGTTGTTTCTGACAGGCTGCATTTGTTCGATACTAGGCTGATTGGTACGTCCGCGGTATTCCAGACGGGCAAATTTTTTGCGGCCGAAATTATAACGGAAGGATGCTGTAGGAGAATAGTTGACTACTTTATTTTCTCTGGTCAAATCATATCCATCCTGATAATTTATGGTACTGAAAGTTTGTGATGGTTCTGATCTCATACCCAACATGTAGTTGTACGTAGTTTCCTGATGACGAAAGTTTAGTTCCAGCGCTTCGTTGTAAAAAGAGTTACCAAAATTGTTGCTGTAAACGGTGTCAAGATCGTTGTAAATGCCATCTTTATTCAAATCGTTATACTGCTGTTTGTCTGAAGTCCGGATATTGGCACGAAAAGAACCGGATAGTTCCAGAAAATTCTTCAGGTTCCAAAGTGGCTCAACAATTGAAGCCCTCAGATCAGTGGTATAGGAACCTGAATTGCTTTTGGTCTGTTGATCTATGGTTGTGTCTAAAAGAATAGTATTTTTTTCAGAATAATTTTGACCTATACCATTGGAATTACTCATGGATTCGGCTATATTAAAGGTAAAGGTCCTACCGGGTTTTGCTTTCGATTTGCGGTTGAATATGAATCTCAGACTGGCATCCAATCCATCGCTGGTGTTACTATTTTTAGAATTAGAATTACTGATGCTGTTGATGCTGTCCCCGTTGAAATAATACGTACTTTGATTGTTGGAATTTGAAAAGCTTTTGTTATAATTTATTTCCGGTTGAACAATCAGTGTGGTAAGCGTATCTATGTTCCATTCCATTTCCAGACGCAAATTGGCTTGATTGTTTTCGCGTCGCGAATTTGACGTGTTATTGGTGGAATCGGTCACTCCGTTCAGGTAGTTTTCTCTTTTAGAAGAGGAACTTGACGTGTTTGTCGTGTGATTGTAAGAACCGTTACCACCAACTTTCAAGGTCTTTGTCAGTTCTGTATTGTTATTAACCCCCAAGTTCTGTGTTTCCGTGATGCCATTTCCACCACCCATACCGCCACGTCCTCTTCCGCTACGTTGGGTATTGGTATTGTTAACTCCACTTATTATAGCAGTCTGAGCATCTCCATTAAGAATATTCACGAATTCATTGGCATCGTATCTGAATTTTCCGTCCTTATCGGCACCACCTCCAATGGTTAGATTACCGAAGACCCCTTTTTTGCGGTTTGATTTTGTGGTCAGATTGATAATTCTTTCCGTATTATCGTCTTCAAATCCGGTAAGCTTAGCCATGTCTGATTTTTGATCGACTACCTGTACCTTATCAATCATATCAACGGGTATATTTTTTGTGGCCATTTGAATATCGTCACCAAAAAACTTTTTCCCATCAACACGTACTTTTTTAACTTCTTCGCCATTGACAGTTATCTTCCCATCCGTATCAATAACAACTCCGGGTAATTTTTTCAATAAATCTTCAACAACTGAATTTTCAGCAGTCTTGAAGGCGGCTGAATTGTATTCTATCGTGTCACCTTTTACCGCCATTTGAGCTGCCATACCCCGGACTTCCACTTCCTTGAGGTATTTATTAGACTCATCCATATAAATATTTTTAAGAATAAGTGATTTACCAGCTATGGTTATATCTTTAAACGTTCTGCTGTATCCCAAAAAACGAATGTCAAGAATGTAGTTACCATCCATGACTTTAGATAGCGAAAAACCACCATTTATATCGGTCATACAGCCTTTTACCAATGTAGAATCTTTCATGTTGAGCAATCGGATAGTCGCCATTTCTATCCCACCTTCATTCTTTTTATCCAATATTTTCCCCTGTAAACTGTGTTGGGCAAAAGAAGAGATACTCACCGTTGTCAATACTAAAAGTCCCCAAAATCGTTTCATAATGCGATGTATTTTTTAATCAAAAATCTAGTCAATATATATATTTAAAAATAAGAATCTGTGAAGTCAGATTCAATACTGTGCTTTGATTTAAATTTGTTGGAATGGTTTAATGAATGTAGGCACTTTTCACTTAACTTTGCAAAGTTAGATGGATTCGTTTATTTTTAAGATTTACAACGGCCTTTGGCTGCTTTTTATCGGTCAATCCAATCCATACCATAGCAATTCTAAACTTGACTATAAAACGTTTGAAATGAAAAGTGCTCTTTTTCTAATTTTGTTTTTGTCATCCATTCTTTTTTCATCGTGCAGCAAAAAAGCAGAAATCTCTGTATTCAATAATTCTGAAGTGGACAGAGTGAATGAAATGGTTGAAATTTGTTTGTGCCAGCTTCAAAATTTTGATGCAACCAGTATTGTCGTTTCTGATGCCGATGGAAAAATTATTCCAAGCCAGATTTTATATAAAGGTGCTGATGAACCTCAGGCACTTCTTTTTCCGGTAACTTTGAAAGCTGGAGTAAAAGCCACTTATAGAGTTAAAGAAGGAAAACCAAAAAAAATCACTTCAAAAACGAATGTCCGGTTTGTCTCTGAACGAAAAGACGATCTGTCCTGGGAAAATGATAAAATTGGATTTAGAATGTATGGTCCTGCTTCAACAGATGAAAATCTGAGCAACGGGGCTGGTGGCATTTGCCTGTATACCAAAGATTCCTTGTGGACAGCCCGTCATTTCGATCGTTATAAAATATTGGATAACGGCCCGCTTCGTTCGTCTTTTGTTTTGTATTATGATTCCTTGCACTACGGTTCCAAAAAACTCAAAGCTGAACTGATGATTTCGCTGGATGCGGGATCCAACCTCAATGAAGCTGTTGTGATGTATACCGGAGATACGACCCGAATAAGGCTGGCAGCCGGAATTTTACTGCATGATTCCATTCAAAGTATAGTGGGAGGGGCTGCTCAGGGGTATATTGGATATGCGGAGGATGTTTATACTCAGGATTTAAAAAGGGTAGTTTCCGGACGTTGTTATACAGGCGTCATTTTTCCTCACAAACTTATTGAGACAAAACAGGTGAAAGGTCATTTAATCGGTATATCTAATTATAAGGTAGGTGAAGAATTCCGATATTATTTTGGTGCCGGTTGGAGTAAGCATGGATTTAAAAAAGACCTGGACTGGTTCAGATACCTTTCCGATAAGCAAATAGCCCTTCAGCAGCCGTTAAAAGTGAAAATTTTAAAATAATTTTAGTTGAATACGGAGACCTTGGTATCTGTTTTTTTTCATTTATGTTGTAGAACATAATAATCTGAAGTCAACGAATATAATTAAGTGTTACTTTTACACGAATTTTAAAAAAACCAGTCTTACTTAACCGTTTAAAATTATGAAAAAGTTTTTAGCCTTAGCCTCCTTATCCATGCTTTTAGTATTGGTAAGTTGTTCTAAATCTGACGTAACAAAGTCGGGATTAAAAAAATCCAATTTTCGTACGGAGATTGATGGAAAGAAAAATAACCTATATGTAATGACGAACAAAAATGGTATGGAAGTTTGTATGACAAACTTTGGTGCTCGTATCGTTTCTATCTATGTTCCCGATCGTGACGGGAAATTTGGTGACGTTGTACTTGGATTTGATTCTATCAGTGGATACCAGAACAATAAATCGGATTTCGGTGCATTTATCGGACGTTATGGCAATCGCATCAATCAAGGAAAATTTACACTTGACAGCGTTGATTACCAATTAGAGACAAACAATTTTGGCCATTGCCTGCATGGAGGTCCCAAAGGTTTCCAATATTGTATGTTTGATATTAAACAAATCAATGATCAGTCGCTGGAAGTATCCTATACTTCAGTAGATGGAGAAATGGGTTTCCCTGGAACTTTGATAGCAAAAGCTGTCTATACCCTTACGGACGATAATGCCATTGACATCAAATACGAAGCAACGACAGACAAACCTACCATTGTCAATCTGACCAACCATTCTTATTTTAACCTATCAGGCAATCCCGAAAACACTATTTTGGGTCAGTACCTGTATCTCAATGCTGATGGTTATACCCCCATTGACAGTACTTACATGACTTCAGGCGAAATTGCTCCAGTTTGCTGTACACCGATGGATTTCCGTAAACCGACTAAAATCGGTGAACGTATCAACAACTTTGATTTCAAACAATTGAAAAACGGAAATGGTTATGACCACAACTGGGTATTAAATACCAAAGGCTGTGACACCATCGTTGCATGTTGTGTCGTTGATACTGTAAGCGGTCGTACCCTTAAAGTTTATACGAACGAACCCGGAGTTCAGGTTTATACAGGAAACTTTCTGGATGGAAAAGTTGCCGGCAAAAAAGGCATTGCCTACAAACAACGCACCGCCTTATGTATGGAAACTCAACATTATCCCGACAGCCCCAACAAACCAAACTGGCCTTCCGTTGTTTTGCGTCCTGGAAAGACCTACACCAGCCATTGCATCTATAAATTTGGTGTGATGAGCAAAGACGACTTGGCCAAATGTGGAACATGCTGTGTTGCCAAACAAGACAGCTGCAGCAAAATGAAAAATGACAACTGCTGCAAGGATATGAAATCCGCAACCTGCAAAAAAAAATAAGCGTAAAATAAAAAGTAAACGCAATCGTTTTATTTAAAACGATTGCGTTTTTACTATTGATGTATATAGATTATTAAAATGAAAAACATAGATCCTACCAAAGAAAACCTTTCCGGATTGCGCCGTGAAGACTTTAAAAACAGAATTAATGGCAAACAAACCGATCTTTATATCCTTAAGAATACCAAGGGGTTAGAAATTGCTGTAACCAATTATGGTTGTACCATTGTTGCCATTATGGCTCCTGATAGCAAGGGCAACTATGTCAATGTTGTTTTGGGACATGATTCAATTGATCACGTTGTAAACAGCCCAGAGCCTTTTTTAGGAACCACAGTAGGTCGTTACGGAAACCGCATTGCAAAAGGAACTTTCTCACTGGACGGTCATAAATATTCATTGACCATCAATAACGGTCCGAATTCACTTCATGGGGGGCCTAAAGGTTTTCATGCTGCTGTTTGGGATGTTTTAAATTCCAGCAATTCATCCATTGAATTTACCTATACCTCTGTGGATGGGGAAGAAGGTTTTCCCGGAAATTTAGTGGTTAATATGACCTATACATTGACCAATGACAATGAATTAGTCATTAAATACAAGGCTAAAACTGATAAAAGCACAGTTGTAAACCTGACCAACCACGCATTCTTCAATCTGGCCGGGATCACCAATCCAAGTCCGGAAGTATGCAACAATTTGGTAACCATCAACGCTGACTTTTTTATTCCAATTGACGAAGTTTCCATACCTACCGGCGAAATTCTCAAAGTTGAAGGCACTCCTTTTGATTTCCGCAAACCAGCAGTTGTTGGCGAAAGAATCAACGATCCGGATCAGCAAATGGTACATGGAGCAGGATATGATCATTCCTTTGTTCTGAATAAAGAGCATGCAGGGGATCTCACTTTTGCAGCAAAATGCGTTGAACCTATCAGTGGTCGTTCACTCGAAGTTTATACCACAGAACCGGGAGTACAACTTTACACCGGTAACTGGCTGAATGGTTTTACGGGCGCTCATGGAGCAACATTCCCGGCTCGAAGTGCCATTTGTTTTGAAACCCAACATTTTCCCGATTCACCAAACAGATCCTATTTTCCCTCTGTTGTTTTGAATCCGGGTGAAGAATATGCACAGACTTGTGTTTATAAGTTTGGTGTAGAGTAGAATCATACGATATTTCAATAAAGAACTTACAACCTAAAAAATTAATCTAATGAACAAACAATCTAAGAATTACGCATTGCCTATTGCAATGATGTTTGCCCTTTTCTTTATGATCTCCTTTGTAACCGGGCTACAAAATCCAATGGGCGTTATTGTAAAAAATCAATTTGCCGCAAGTAACTTTATGTCTCAATTGGGAAATGCCGCAAACTTTATTGCTTATGCATTTATGGGATTTCCTGCAGGAATGCTTCTTAAAAGAATTGGTTATAAAAAAACAGCATTACTTGCAGTTGTTGTTGGTTTTGTTGGAGTAGGTATATCTTTTTTTTCCGGACAAGTTGGAAGTTTTGCCGTTTATTTGACCGGTGCATTTATTTCAGGTTTCTCGATGTGTATGTTGAATACCGTTGTAAATCCAATGCTTAACACACTTGGTGGAGGCGGTAATAAGGGTAATCAATTAATTCAACTTGGTGGTTCTTTGAACTCGGTTGGTGCTACCATTGTTCCTGTTTTAGTAGGATATTTGATTGGTTCTAATGTTGAAAAAGCTACAATAAATAGTGCAACTCCTGCATTATTGCTGGCTATGGGTATTTTTGCCCTGACATTTATCGTTTTAAGTCTGGTAAATATTCCTGAACCAAGTTTGGCTATCAAATCAACTGAAAAAGCAGCACACAGCCCACTTTCTTTCCGTCATTTTATCTTTGGTATCGTTGCTATCTTCTTATATGTAGGTCTTGAAGTTGGTATTCCAAATATAGCCAACTTATTTATGACTTCTTCATTGGGTAAAGGCGGTCTTGGCATTGATACAACAATGGCTGGTACCATTATTGGTACTTATTGGTTCCTGATGATGATCGGCAGACTTGTCGGAGCTTCTACCGGAGCAAAAATATCCAGTAAAACCATGTTGACCTTTGTATCGACATTGGGACTTATTTTTATTCTGTTGGCTATTTTCATGCCAGTTACAACCACAGTGAGCATGCCGGTATTCCGTTCAAATATTTCCTTTGGTTTGGTTGAAGTGCCTATTAGTATTATGTTCCTGATATTCTGCGGACTTTGTACTTCTGTTATGTGGGGTGGAATTTTCAACCTTGCCGTTGAAGGATTGGGTAAATATACCGAAGTTGCTTCAGGTATCTTTATGGTGATGGTTTGTGGCGGTGGTATTCTTCCCCTTATCCAGGGCGGTATCGCTGACTCATTTGGTTACCTGAGCAGCTACTGGGTCATTGTGGCATGTTTGGCATATATGCTTTTCTATGCTTTGGTAGGTCACAAAAATGTCAACAAAGACATTCCTGTTGAATAATAATCAATATATATAATTTAATAAAGGTTTTCTATGGATATTGAATATGTAAGAAGTCAGTTTAAAAAGCACTTTAATGGTGCAGAGGGTTCTGTTTATGCCTCTCCAGGTCGTATTAACCTGATTGGAGAACATACAGACTACAATGGGGGATTTGTATTCCCGGGTGCAATTGATAAAGGCATGATTGCTGAAATCAAGTTTAACGGTTTGGATAAGATCCGCGCTTATTCCATCGATTTGAAAGACTATGTGGAATTTGGAATGAATGAAGAAGATGCACCAGCTGCACAATGGGCAAAATACATTTTCGGTGTATGCCGTGAAATGATTAAACGTGGCGCAAAGATTCAGTGTTTTGACACCGCTTTTGCAGGCGATGTACCTCTTGGTGCAGGAATGTCCTCCTCAGCTGCTTTGGAAAGTACGTATGCTTTTGCTTTGAACGATATGTGCAACTGCGGTATTGACAAGTTTGAACTTGCCAGAGTTGGACAGTCCACTGAACACAACTATTGCGGTGTAAACTGTGGCATCATGGATCAGTTCGCTTCCATTTTTGGAAAGGCCGGCAGCCTGATTCGCTTGGATTGTCGCTCAATGGAATACAAGTATTACCCATTCAATCCCAAAGGATATAAAGTAGTGTTGCTTGATACAGTCGTAAAACATGAACTGGCTTCTTCTGCTTACAACCAACGTCGTTTGTCTTGCGAAGCAGCAGCAGCAGCTATTCGTAAGAATGGCAATCCCGAAGTTGAATTCCTTCGTGATGCAACCATGGATATGTTGAACGCTGTAAAAGCTGAAATTTCGGAAGAAGATTACATGCGTGCAGAATACGTCATTGGAGAAGTTCAACGCGTTCTTGATGTTTGTGATGCTTTGGAAAGAGATGATTATGAAACCGTAGGCGATCGCATGTATGCTACTCACTACGGAATGAGCAAACTGTATGAAGTGAGCTGCGAAGAACTCGATTTCTTGAACGATTGTGCCAAAAAGAACGGTGTGACTGGTTCACGCGTTATGGGTGGTGGCTTTGGAGGCTGTACCATCAACTTGGTTAAAGAAGAATTGTACGATGCATTCCTTGCTGACGCAAAAAAAACGTTCAAAGCTAAATACGGTCACGAGCCTAAAGTTTACGACGTAGTTATCAGTGACGGTTCCAGAAAATTGGCCTAACAACCTTTTAAATGAAAATACGGAGTTTCAGGACTCCGTATTTTTTCATTAAAATCCATCAATTGATTTACATCCTATGAGCGAAATGTATTATACCGGAAATCCAAAATTTCTTGTTTCTGTTGATTGCATTATTTTTGGTTTTTCTGACGGAGAATTGAATTTGTTGTTGTTCAAAAGAAATGTTGAGCCAGCGAAAGGTTGTTGGTCTTTGCCCGGTGGCTTTATAAAAGAACAAGAAAGTGGAGAAGAAGCTGCTGCCAGAGTCTTACATTCCCTGACCGGTCTTGGTCATTTGTACATGGAGCAGTTAATGATTTTCAGTGAAGTAAACCGTGACCCGGGTGAAAGGGTACTTTCAATTGCCTATTATTCCTTGGTAAACGTTGAAGATTACAACCGGGAACTTGTACAAGAACACAATGCTCATTGGAGGAACATTAAAGATTTACCTGAACTAATCTTTGACCATCCGAAGATGTTAAACATTGCATTGGAAAGACTCCGTCATAAAGCTTCCACTGAACCGGTAGGTTTCAATCTGTTGCCTGAGCAGTTTACGGTACCTCAACTTCAGTCCTTATACGAAGCAATCTATGGACGTAAAGTTGATAAAAGAAATTTTCGGAAAAAAGTTCAATTGATGCATTTCCTGGAAAAATCCGATGAAAAAGATAAAAGCGGCTCCAAAAGAGGTGCTTATCTTTATACGTTCAATAAAAAGCTTTACGAACAAGCCATACAAAAGGGCTTCTCCTTTACGTTATAGTTCTAAAGTGCAGTAGCAGATCTGGCATCGACCAGTACTTTAACGGTCTGTCTCTTACCATTAAACATTGCTTCGATTATATAGATTCCTGTCTTATCCACCTTTATTTTATTGGTAGATGAAGTATACCTCAATATTCCATTCAGATCATAAACCTGTATTAAACTTCCCGGATCGACTCTTTTCATGTTGATTATACCGTTCTTGACATTCGTCAGAATGGCTGAAGCTTTAGGGGTAGTCAGGCTACTAACATTGGAGTTTCTGGTTGTTTTGCCACCAATGGTTGCCCGAATTCTGTAATAATAGCTTGTCTGATCATCCAATTCGCTGATGAACATGGTGCTATCTTCCACAAATTTGTTTTTAAACCCATCAATATAATGGATTAGGGTATCCCCAGCAGCCGTTATATCCAACGTATACAAATCAAAATAATAACCTTCTGCCCATTTTTGGGATTTCCAGTTGGCATTAAAACTGAAATTTTTAATATTTGTGGCAGGTAAGGCAACAGGGGTTCCATCAGCAGTGGTCAGGCTTATTACATTGGAATAGTTGGTCATGGCGAAACCTGTCGTAGCCTGAATTTTATAAAAATAGGTTGTCTTATCATTCAGATTATTGATGGTTAAAGTACTGTCGGCCGTATATTTATTTTCGTAACCATCCATGTATTTGACAGTGGTATCCCCTTCAGCAGTAGAATTCAACGTGTAAAGATTAAAGTAGTATCCCGTTGCCCATTTAACGGGTTTCCAGTTTGCAGTAAAACTAAAAACCTGAACACCTGTTGCGGCAAGGGCTTTTGGAGTGCCGTCAGTCGTTGTCAGATTGACGATATTTGAATTTGGCGTTATCATGAGGTTATTGGTTGCCCGTACACAATAATAGTACGTTGTCAGATCTTTAGGCACATTAACAATGGAGAGGGTATCTTTTACAAATAGATTTTCATATCCCGATACAAAGTTTTTAATGGTATCACCTGATAAAGTATCTTTCGTATAGACATCTAAATAATATCCAACAGCATGATCAACCGATGTCCAATAAGCTGAAAACTGAAAGGGTTTGATCTCTTTTGGAGAGAGAGATACTGGCGATGACTTAATATCACCGCCTACCTTAAAGTCAAATTTGATTTTTTCATTGTTTTCCGAAATGGATGTTATCGATTCGTTTAAATCCATACCATTCCAGGTTCTCATTGATGGCACCGTTTCATAGGTAAAAGATTGTATGTTTTGCAAGCCGGGAAATGGATCCCCTTTTAAGCTGTTTAAATAGGTTGTTGAGTTTCCGGTATATACTGTTTGCAGATTGTCCGCTTCTACAATATCTGCACATTGGTGACTTGCAACGGCATTAACCATGTTGAGGGCCCATAAATCGGAATAACTGAAAGTTAAAGGTGTCTCATAATAATTTATATTGGTCATGACATCTGTTCTCATGTCAATATGATAAATAAGCATACCATGATAAGGGAGGTAGTAATCCCATGGATTGGAAGTATTCTGGCGGTTTTCCAAAAGAAAATACTCACCCGTGTTGTTTGTGTTAATAACAAAACCTTCATTGGATGATCCGAGGTCGGATAAAGTCATTGATTTTGCACTGTTAAGCGCTACAGGTGTAGCCCATCCTAAAAGTTTCCTTTCCAGGAGGGTAAAAGAGGGGGGGACACAACCATTTCCGTTGTAAGCTCCATAAGCCATCAAAGACCATTCTCCAAGGTCAAAACCTTGACCGTTGTATTTGTCATAATCAACATCATACATATCTGGTAAGCCTAAAACATGACCGTATTCATGTGTGAATGTCCCAATGCCGGATCTTAAATTAGAGCCATTCAATTCAGCGCTGCAAGCATATTTATTAATTGTTTTACCGTTCAGGGTTAAGCTAAGCCCATCTCCGCTCAACGACCATGAATGAGGCCAGATTGTATTGGCGCTGCCACCGTCAGCTTCCCCTTTACCTGCATAAAAAACATACACATTATCGACATTTCCATCGTTGTCGTAATCGAAATTGGAAAAATCTACAGAATTTGCAGCAAGCACACAGGCGTCGTAAATCATTTTTGCCGCATGCTGATCGTTGCCTTTGGAATCGTTGCTGCCATAATACTCCATTGTTTGAGGTAATGTGACAGGTCCTACCACTACAAAATCCGGTGAGAACAGACCACCGGAATTGTATTTATAGTAATCGTGGGAACTACCAACATGTCCGTTTAATTTATAATTTACATCATTGAGCATACTTGAAAAAGTCGTGGAATTGTTGCTCGAATAAAAATTTAAATTTGAAAAATTGACCAGGATTACCAAAGACTTAGGACTACCCGTTGTTGGATAGTCATTAATCAGTCCGGGATTAGTAGCATTCGCACTTCTTAAACTGGTTTTATTGATTGAGGCATATTGAATTTTTTTACTATAGGCATTACTCAATTGCGACTCAGAAAAAGACAGACCCGGTTTGATGGTTTTTAAAAACAACCTGTCTGAATCTGTACGTTTTTCTACGTTTACGGCAATCCTTTTACCGGCACGGAGCGCACCAGTAGCATCATACTCAGCGTATGTGTAAAATCCATTATTGTCAGGTAGCAGAATATATCCATCCGTACTTTGGGCATAATGAAAAAATTCATCACCTTTTAACCATGCATTAAGTACGGTTCCATCCGGCTGCGATATAGCAATCAGTTTGTGAGGTGCGGGAATAGCCTGAACATTCCTGATGAATCCAAAGAGCGCAAATAACAGAATTAACTGTTGCCAAAATCTACTATTCATGATCACAAATGTAGAAAGATTCTTTATCTTTGTCAAAAAATTGTATAGTCTTATGAATAATACCGCTTTATTGAATAAAGCAGCCGACAATATCCGGATTTTGGCTGCGTCCATGGTAGAAAAAGCTAAATCGGGACATCCTGGAGGTGCTATGGGTGGAGCCGATTTTATTAATCTTTTGTATTCTGAATTCTTGGTTTATGATCCAAAAAATCCAAAATGGGAAGGCCGTGACCGGTTTTTTCTGGATCCGGGTCATATGTCTCCGATGTTGTATTCACAATTGGCATTGACCGGCAAATTTTCTATAGAGGAATTGATGCAATTTCGTCAGTGGGGTAGCCCAACACCCGGACATCCGGAAGTGGATATTACCCGCGGCATTGAAAATACCTCAGGCCCTCTTGGACAAGGTCATACCTACGCTGTAGGTGCAGCCATTGCTGCCAAATTCCTGAAAACTAAATTTGGTGAGCAAATGGATCAAACCATTTATGCCTATATTTCAGATGGAGGAATACAGGAAGAAATTTCTCAGGGTGCCGGTCGTTTGGCTGGTCATCTCGGATTGGACAACCTCATCATGTTTTATGACTCCAACGATATTCAGCTTTCTACCGTAACCGATGATGTGACCAGTGAAGATACAGCTGCAAAATACAAAGCCTGGGGTTGGGAAGTTCTGGAGGTTAACGGAAGCGATGTAGAACAACTCCGTGTCGCCTTAAACAAAGCACAATCCATAAAAGGTAAACCTTGCCTCATCATTGGGAAAACCACTATGGGCAAAGGCGCTTTAGGCCCTGATGGAAGCAGCTTCGAAAATAAATGTTCAACACATGGGCAGCCGCTTGGGGCAGCAGGTGCCAGTATGGAAAAGACCATCCGGAATCTGGGTGGAAACCCCGCAGAACCTTTCGCTATATTTCCTGAAGTGGCCGAACTTTATGCCAAACGTGCCAAAGAACTGGAAGAAATTGTAGAAAAACGCTACGCCACAAAAGCTGAATGGGCCGCTAAAAACCCCGAAGCCGCTGCTAAAATGGAAAAATGGTTTAAAGGTGCAGTTCCGGAAGTTGATTGGAGTGCCATCCAGCAAAAAGCGGATCAGGCAACCAGAGCAGCATCCGCTACCATTTTAGGCGTATTGGCCCAGAATGTTGAAAATATGATTGTTTCATCCGCTGACTTGTCCAATTCTGATAAGACGGACGGTTTCCTGAATAAGACCAGAATCATGACCAAGGATGATTTCAGTGGTGCATTCCTGCAAGCAGGCGTAGCCGAACTGACCATGGCTTGCGTTTGTATTGGGATGACCCTTCACGGAGGTGTAATTACCGCCTGCGGAACATTCTTTGTTTTCTCAGATTATATGAAACCAGCCATTCGTATGGCCGCTCTCATGGAACTACCGGTCATGTTTGTATGGTCGCACGATGCTTTCCGAGTCGGAGAAGATGGACCTACTCACGAACCTGTTGAACAGGAAGCTCAAATCCGTCTGATGGAAAAACTTAAGAACCACAGTGGTAAAAATTCCATGTTGGTACTTCGTCCTGCCGATGTAAACGAATGTACAGTAGCTTATAAGTTGGGCCTCGAGAATAAAACGTCTCCGACTGCTTTCATTTTAAGCCGTCAAAACATTAAGAATCTACCCGGAAGCACCTATGATAAAGCGTTGCAAGTATCAAAGGGTGCATACATCGTTGAAAGTGATTCAAATCCTGATGTAGTACTTTTAGCTTCCGGATCTGAAGTTTCTACTTTGGTAGAAGGAGCAGAGCTGCTCCGTAAGGATGGTATAAAAGTGCAAATCGTTTCCGTTCCATCAGAAGGACTTTTCCGCAGTCAACCGGCAGAATATCAGAATGCTGTTTTGCCGGTCGGCGTTAAACGATTTGGTTTGACAGCAGGTTTGCCAGTCAACTTACTTGGTTTAGTCGGTGAAAACGGCAGCATTTGGGGGATGGAATCTTTCGGTTTTTCTGCTCCATATACAATCTTGGATGAAAAACTCGGTTTTACAGGTGAAAATGTTCGTAAACAAGTCATGGCAATTTTGAAATAACAGACACGGATTTATCCGTTCAAAGAAATATCCGGCTTTTCATCAAAAAAAAGTCGGATATTTCTTTTGCATAGGGTTAACTATCCATACATTGCGCAATAATTCTAAATTTTTATACAAACATTTTTTCTGTATATTTGCATCACCTAACCAATTTATAAAAAATATGTGCTCTGATGACCTTCCGGTCGCGATTTGTAGTGATCATGCCGGTTTTGAATTAAAAGAATTTCTCTTGGATTGGCTCTCCGCCGAAAACATCCCTTTTACGAATTTTGGCACGTACTCACCAGACAGTTGTGATTATGCTGATTTTGCACATCCTCTTGCTGAATCCATTGAAGATGGCGAGTCCAAACTTGGTATTGCTATTTGTGGCTCAGGTCAAGGCGTATGCATGACCGTAAACAAACACCAGATCATTCGTGGTGCGCTTTGCTGGATGCCGGAAATGGCAAAATTGGCCAGGCAACACAACAACGCCAATGTGCTTTGTTTGCCTGCTCGTTTTATAACCAAAGAAGATGCTATAAAGATTGTAGAGACTTTTTTTAAGACGTCTTTTGAAGGAGGACGTCATCAGTCTCGTATTGAGAAGATTGCTATTGATTGATTCCTCAATAAACCCTTGATTTCTCAATAAACCCTTGATCCGAAGATGGCGCTACCGATCCGAACCATGGTGCTGCCTTCTTCGATTGCCATTTCATAATCATCAGACATTCCCATGGATAAATCGTTGAAAAACGGTTCGTCCATCAGGTAATTTTTTTTGAGTTCATCAAAGAAGTTTTTAAGGCTTTTGAACTCAGCTTTTATTTGTGTGGGATTTTCTGTCAGTGTTGCCATTCCCATCAACCCATGCAGGCTAATGAATTTGAGGCTTTTGAGTTCGCCGGATGCTAAAAAATCCCTGCACTCGTCAAAACTAAAGCCAAACTTTGTTTCTTCCTGCGCGATGTGGATTTGAAGTAAGCAGGGGATGACCCTGCTTATCTTCTCACCTTCCTTATTAATTTCCTTGAGCAATTTGAGGCTGTCCACACCATGAATCAAAGCAACAAAAGGCACAATTTGTCGGATCTTGTTGGTTTGCAGATGACCGATAAAATGCCATTCAATATCCTTGGGGCAAACGGGCTGTTTTTCACAAAGCTCCTGAACCCTGCTTTCTCCAAAAATCCGTTGTCCAGCCTCATAGGCTTCCAGTATAGCTTCCTTTGGATGAAACTTGGAGACGGCCACCAGCCGGGTGTCGGTAGGAAGTTCAGTTTTTAAGCGGTGAATGGTTTCAGGAACAGACATCTTTTTTATTTAATTTTCTTGTTCGTCTTCTTTTCCTCCAAGAGCATCCGTGCCATAAGGGTAAATATCCAAAATAGGGGTGTCACAGATCGAAGCAATTTCATAATCGCTCATGGTACCTTTCATTCCTTCGGTAAGTCTGACCAAAGCGGTCTGGATGTCTGAAGCCTGAATCAACATGTTGCTGGGAACTTTCTTTTCCACGCCTTTTTCTTCATCCAAAATGATGAACAATACTTTCGCACGAAACCAGCGATCGCCTTCCGGTGAATCGAAAATCTCATATATTTTGGAACGTTTGATGTTAGCTACAGTGAAGTCACCTGTCATGTAAGGTGTTACCTCTTTAATTAGTCTGGCCTCAGCTTCTGTAAAACTCAAAGCATCCACCAAATAGCTATCGGTTGATTTTTTTTGTTTACCGTCGTCCGGAGACATTTTTTCGTATTGGATCTTGCATTCGAACCAATTGTGCATTGTTACCATGTTGAATATTAGTTAGATGAATCGTTTAAGTGGACTGTTGTAGTTTTATAACAAAAGTACTAATTTTGTCTGAATTCATCCTATCTTTAAAAAAAGAATGCTGCTGGAAAATCAATAGTATTGTCTTCCTGTTTAAACAAATTGTACCTATGTTCAATTACGAACCTTATTGCGTTTTTAAACGAAAAAATGAACAGTCCTACCAGAATATATATATCTCTTGTACAAAGTTTCAGCCTGTCCAACAGCCTAGCTTTGCATCGAAAATACCGTTTAACTTTAAAACAAACTTTAAATCTATGAAGAAGTCTTACCTGATGCTGCTTTTGTGCAGTTCTTTTTTTTATGGTACAACATCACTCCACGCTCTAAATCCATCCAAGTCTCCTTTGATGGGTTGGGCAAGCTGGAACAACTTTGGGGTTAATATTTCTGAATCGATCATCAAGGGACAGGCAGATGCCATGGTCTTATCCGGATTGTCCGATGCTGGATATACCTATTTAAATATTGACGACGGTTTTTTCAATGGTCGTTATTCAAATGGAGCGCTCCGGATTGATTCCATCAAATTTAAAAACGGTATGAAATACCTGGCAGATTACATCCATTCTCAAGGATTGAAAGCCGGTTTTTATTCGGAAGCAGGTGCGAATACCTGCGGCTCCATGGGTAATGGGCAAACAGGAGGTATTGGCGCAGGACTTTACAATCATGAAAAACAAGATATTGATTCAATTTTCATAAAATGGGGGTATGACTATCTGAAAGTTGACTATTGTGGAGGTATGGCACTCAAACTGGATGAACAAAGTCGTTATACGGCCATTCGATCGGCTATAGACAATACAGGAAAGCCAGACATCAGTTACAATATTTGCAGGTGGCAATTTCCAGGCACCTGGGCCACTAAACTTGCAAACTCCTGGCGAATCTCTGGTGATATCAATTTAAATTGGAACACTGTAACGGGCATAATTGATTTAAATACCTTTCTTTCTGCCTACATTAGCCCAGGGCATTACAACGATATGGATATGTTGGAAGTGGGTCGGGGATTGACAGCAGAAGAAGATAAAAGTCATTTCAGCATGTGGTGCATTATGTCGTCTCCATTAGTTTTAGGAAATAACATGGCAACGCTTTCAACAACTGCCAAAAACATCCTGACCAATACTGAAGTGATTGCAGTGAATCAGGATACGACAGGTTTGCAAGGAATTTTAGTTTCTGACAATAGAAATGGTTTGCAAGTTTGGGCCAAAAACCTGAATGGAAAACAAAGTAAAGAGAAAGCTGTTGTACTTTTTAATCGTAGCGCCTCTTCTGCCTCTATGTCCATAAAATGGAAAGATCTGAATCTGGTAGGAAAAGCGTCTGTAAGGGATCTTTGGAAGCACACTGATCTGGGAGACCTGGATTCGATGTACACGGCAACTGTTCCTTCACATGGAGTCGTTGTGTTGAAAGTAGTAGGTACAGAGTCTAAATTGCAGGAAGTATATGAAGCAGAAAATGCGTGGGTAAATAACTTTAACCTGACTATAAACAGCTCTATCATGCCCAACCAGGGATCAGCTGTTTTTGATGGGGCTTGTTCGGGCAGAGGAAAAGTAGGCTGGATAGGATCACGAGCCGATAATTATCTCGAATTCCGTGATATTTATACCACAGTCGAAGGCGATTATAATTTATCCTTAACCTATAGCAGCGGCGAGAATAGATCTGCAACAATGACTGTAAACGGTACTGATATCTTGCTTACAAACCTCAACTCCGGTAGTTATACTACTTTTAAAACTAGCTCATACGCGGTCCACCTGAAAAAAGGATACAATATCATTCGCTTCTCCAACTCATCTACCTGGATGCCTGATATAGATAAAATCCAACTGGATTTGAATAAATATGACGCAACAGCTGTAACTAAACTTACATTGAATCAATCAATAACAATACACCCCAATCCCTGTTCTGAATTTATACAGATAGATTCTGAACAACCAATCAAACAGATAGAAATATTTTCATTGGCAGGGAGTTTACTTAAAACATACATTGATTCTAAGATTTCTGTTTCAGAGTTAGAATCAGGAACTTACATTCTTAAAATCACGACGACTTCGCAAGAGGTTTATACGCAAAAAATAATCAAGGTATAGTAAAATAGAGAAAGCCGGCTTTAAAAACCGGCTTTCTCTATTTTATTTCCAAACTATTCAAAATCAAACTTCCCCGAAAAAGTCCGACTTATCCGTATTATACTTCAAATCCGTCAGGTTCTTCCTCACAGCAACCAGCGCCTTAACCGTATAATCAATATCTTCTTTCGTATGCCGCACCGTAGCCAAAAATCTTAGCAATAGCTGACCTTTCAGTACAAAAGGATAAACCAGGATCGGACAAAATATGTTGTAATTTTCACGTAAGTCAATGACCAGATTGAGTGCTTCATAAATGGTACAAGGCAGGAAAATGGGGACAACACAAGCATCGGATGCGCCGGTGTCAAAATCATTTTTCTTCAACGCTTTCCGGAAGTAATTCACTTTTTTGTGGAGATCATTGATCAGGTGCGTATTTTTTTTCAGGAATTCCAGGCGTTTAATCATGCCTGCAACGTAAATGATGGGTAAGGCCTTGGAATGAATTTGCGAACGGGTATGATATTTCAGATAGGTCATGATATCTTCGGGGCCTGCTACAAAAGCACCGAGAGAAGCGAAGGCTTTGGAAAATGAACCCAGATAAATGTCAATATGCTTGTTGACCCCGAAATGTTCACCGGTGCCGGCTCCTGTATCACCTTCCATACCAAATCCATCGGCATCGTTCACCATTAAACGGAAAGAAAATTTCTTTTTTAATTTGACGATTTTATCGAGTTTGCCATATTCACCGACGGTGCCGAAAACGCCATGTGTTATAACCATGATTCCACCTTTGGTTTCTTCAGCCTGACTTACAGCCTTAACAAGTTGCTTTTCCAGACTTTCCATGTCGTTGTGCTGGTAAACGATGTGTTTGCCCAGGTGAAGGCGTATGCCGTCTACAACGCAGGCGTGTACCTGGGAATCATAAACAATGACGTCGTTTCTTCCGCAAAGCGCATCGATGATGGAGGAAATGCCTTGATAGCCGTAATTGAGTACAAAGGCATCTTCCTTGCCGGTAAATTCAGCCAGCATATTCTCCAGCTTTTCATGCAAGCTGGTTTCACCAGACATGATGCGGTTGCCTACGGGATAGGCTATACCCCATTTCTGAGCGGATTCTAAATCTGTTTTTTTGAGTTCTTCATTACCTGACAACCCCAAATGGTCACTAATGTTCCAGTTGAGTACCTCACGCCCACGAAATTTCATGCGGGGCCCAAGGGTGCCTTCCAATTTTGGATAGGTAAAATAGCCATGTAACTGTTTGGCCAGTTTTGATGCTGGTTCTTCTGAAGTTCGAATACGTTCGAATAGATCCACTTTTCAAATTTTTATAACCTTGCAAAAATACAAATAATTTTAGATGATGTTCCACTTTGTCAGCTGTGAAAGTAAATAATTCGTATTTTTGTCTAAAATACCTGAGAGCTTAACTCTCAAAAGGCTTTCCACTATATTTTAAATAAACTTTTTAGCATGGATGTAACGAATTTTCTAAAAAAGCGTTTGGCATTGATTATTCCATATTCGATTATTCTGGTAGTTGGAATCACTGTGCTTTTACTCTATTCAAAAATTGAAATCCATCTGTTTATCAATAAGTTGAATTCTCCTTTTTTTGATTTATTCTTTAAATATATAACGGAGTTTGGTGCATTTGTACTGATTGCACCCATCATCATCCTGGAAGCCTTTGTGAGATATCGTTATGCATTGATGGCCATTGCCTCTTCACTTTTGGCTACTTTGATTGTACAAATACTCAAAAGGTTGGTTTGGTACGATAGCCCACGTCCAAAAGTGGTTTTTAAGGATCTGTATGACTTACATGTCGTGGAAAATGTTCAGCTTCATGGCTCCCACAGTTTTCCCTCGGGTCATACAGCAGGGGCATTTGCCCTTTTCGTCGTTCTTGCTTTGGTCAACAAGCGCCCGGTCTATCAGTTCTTTTTTCTGGTGATGGCGGTATTGGTTGGATATTCCAGAATGTATTTATCCCAGCATTTCCTCATTGACGTGGTTGTCGGTTCGATGGTGGGAACGCTTTCTGCCTTTGTTTGTTACTTTTGGCTGATGAATGCCAAAAATACAGCCAGAACCAATCTAGATAAATCTATTCTGTCATCTCTGAAGTCATCGAAACGTTGATTTCATCGATGTACTGAAGAATTTCCTCAGCGCCCTTTTTCTTTTCAGAGGAGGTCAGGAAAATGACTGGAAGTTCTTCCCAGGTTTCCAGCAGACTTTCCTTGAATTTTTTCACATTGGTTGCAACCTGAGCCTGTGTGATTTTGTCGATTTTTGTAAAGACGATGGCAAAGGGAACTCCGCTTTCTCCCAAAAAATCCAGAAAATCCAGGTCGATTTGCTGAGGTTCCAGTCTGGAATCGATCAGTACGAACAAGCATGCCAGTTCATCCCGGTTTAAAACGTAATCGGTAACCATCTTGTGAAGACTTTCACGCATATTTTTACTGACTTTGGCAAAGCCATAACCCGGAAGATCGACGATGTACCAGGCATTGTTAACTAAAAAATGATTGATCAGCAATGTTTTACCTGGTCTGGAGGATATTTTAGCCAGATCCTTGATATTAGAAATCATATTGATCAGGGACGATTTGCCCACGTTGGATCTCCCGATAAAAGCATATTCAGCGAGTCCGTCCTTGGGACAGCCTGAAAGAGTGGAGTTACTGATGACGAATTTTGCGCTAGAGATTACCATATATTTGTTTTTTTAAAGACGTTACCCAAAGGCCGGTAAAGGTAAAAAGGCCATTTAACATTAAAAGTTCATAGCCGAAATGATAGCCGAAAAACTTGTTTGAAAAGAATTGCAGCAAATAGCAAACAATTGGCGAAGATAGGGCAATGATTGGGATAAAGTGGTCATTTGCCCGTTTTTTTGTGAAAAGTCCAAAGGTGTATAAGCCAAGTAATGGGCCATACGTGTAAGATACCATGATGTAAATGGCGTCAATCAGTGAAGTGCTGTTTACTGCCCTGAATATAAATATAATGAGTACAAAAATGCCAGCCATCATCAGATGCACCCTTTTCCTGGTTTTTTCATCGGCTTCCTTTTCCAGAATATCCACGCAAAAGGACGTGGTCATAGCTGTCATGGAAGTATCTGCACTGGAGAAAGCGGCGGAAACAATGCCCAGCATAAACAGGATGGTGACTGTCATATTCAGGTAGCCCTGAGTTGCGAGCATGGGCAAAACTTCATCCGAAGATTGTGGAAGAACGATGCCTTTTTGTGCTGCGAAAATATACATCAACGTTCCCAATGTCAAAAAGATGAAATTGACAGGAATAAAAGCAAAACCGTACCAGTACATATTCCGTTGCGCTTCATTCAGTTTTTTAATGGATCGGTTTTTTTGAATCATGCCCTGATCCAAACCCGTCATAACCAATGCGATGAAAATACCGCTGATAAATTGTTTGAGAAAGTGCTGTTTGCTATTCCAATCTGACCATTCCACCAGGTGGAAATACTTGCTTGAGCTTATTGTTTTTAGAATGCCCACTGCATCCTGGTCAATGGCTTTTCCCAGTTGAAAAACAATCAGGACCAGTGCGCCAAGCATGCAAAGCGACTGAAGCAAATCGGCCCAGATGATGGTTTTGAGCCCTCCACGGTAGGTATATAGCCAAATCATCAGTATCAAGGTGACAACTGTTACCGCAAAAGGCACATTCCAACCTTTAAATAAAACTTCGTGTAAAATAAGTGCAGCGACATAAACCCTGATCGATGCTCCGATGCCTTTGGAAATAAGGAAAAACCAGGCTCCGGTCTTGTATGCCCGTTTACCGAAACGATCTTTTAGGTAAACATAAATACTGGGTGCATCCAGTCGATAGTAAATGGGTAATAAGACCTTAGCTATCAATATATAGCCGAAAAAGAAACCGAACACTGTTTGCATGTAAAGAAAGCCATTGTCGCGAACCATGCCTGGAACCGAAACAAACGTAATTCCTGAAATGGAAGTGCCAATCATTCCTATTGAAACGACATACCAGGGTGATTTTTTATTAGCGGTAAAAAAACCTTCGTTACCCTGCTGTTTCCCAACCAATGCTGAAATTAGCATCAAAAGGCCAAAATATCCAAGTAAAATGACCAAAATAATTACTCCATTCATAATAGCTGCAAAGTTAATATTATTTCCCTTAGGTTTGTTGGAACAACATTTAGAGTGTATATTTGTATGAAAGCAAAAGCCTGTTTAAAATGAATCAATCGTATCCTTCTGTCTTACTTGAAGAAGCCGTCAATGAATTTTCAAAACTTCCGGGAATAGGAAAAAAAACAGCGTTGCGATTGGTCTTACACCTGCTCAGGCAGCCTGAAGATCAGGTTACATCCTTTGGTCAAGCCGTTATTCGTCTCAAACAGGAAGTTCAATATTGTACCTGTTGTCACAACATTTCCGATACCGATTTGTGTAATATATGTGCGGACGAAAGGAGGGACCATCGTCTGGTTTGTGTGGTTGAAAATGTACGTGAGGTGATGGCTGTGGAAAATACCGGCCAATACAACGGCATCTATCATGTGCTTGGTGGTCTGATTTCTCCCATGGATGGTGTAGGCCCTTCCGATCTGGAGATTGAAAGTCTCATCGGACGCGTTCGCAACAACGAGGTGGGAGAGGTGCTTCTGGCTTTGTCCGCTACGATGGAAGGAGATACCACCGGATTTTACCTGTATCGAAAATTAGCTAATTTTGACGTGAAAATAACGACCATTGCCAGAGGAATCGCAGTGGGTGATGAATTGGAATATGCCGATGAAGTGACACTGGGACGTTCCATTGTCAATCGGATTGATTTTAAAGGATAATACGAATTATGGAAAACGAAAAGCTTATACTTTCAACCAATAAAAAACTAAGAATCAATTTTTATAGCTGGTTTTTTTCCCTTCTTTTTTCAGCCGTCATCGTTTTTATCGTGAATATTCCTATCCCCAAACTGGAAGTTTCATTGGCCATTAGTTTGCAGCAGGTTCTGATTCTTTCTATGCTTGGAGGCATTCCCGGTATTTTGTACTGGGCAAAGAATAAAATGCAGGATTTGGCTGATATTTCAGTTATCGAAAAACGGTTAAAGCTTTATTCTAAATATGTTCTTATCCGGCAATCTGTTTTTTTTATTCTGGGTTTTTTCGCATTGATTATGCATGTCTTAACCATCATGAATGGTGCTTTGATACTTTTCATGGTTGTAATCGGGCTTTGTATATTTATTGCACCGTCAAAAGGCAGGCTTGAAACGGAGGCATTTTTAATTAAGACGGAGCCGGAGGATGAATCCGAACCGGCGTCAGAAGATGAATCCAAATAACCCAAACTTAAATATATTATCATGAAACTGCTTGAAAATGAAAATATTCGACTTCGGGCACTGGAACCCGAAGATTTGGAGTTTTTGTACAAATGGGAAAATGACACCACGCTCTGGGAATATGGAAATACCCTGACGCCCTTCTCAAAGTTTGTCCTGAGGCAGTATCTGGAGAATGCAACCCTGGATATTTTTGAAGCCAGGCAGATCCGATTGATTATCGAGGATAAAGCCACAAACAAACCTGTAGGCACCATCGACCTGTATGATTTTGAACCCTATCACAACCGTGCCGGAATAGGTATACTGATTGATGAATCTTTTCAACAAAGGTCGTATGCTACTCAAGCGATGGAGCTGATGAAGGATTACGCTTTTGATTTTTTAAAGTTGGATCAGCTTTATGCCTTTATTCCTATGATGAATGTACCCAGTATTCATCTGTTCAGGAAATGCGGTTTTGATGAATCGGGTTTGTTGAAAAATTGGAATAAGACGGCGGATGGATGTACGGATGTGTTTGTTTATCAATGTTTCAAGTAAATAAAAACAGATCAAAGATTTATTTCCCCCTTTTAAAAGAAATAAATAGCTTCAATAAATATCTGAAAATCCCGGGGTACTGATTCCGGTAGTGCTTGTCATAATACTGCAGCATGGTTTCGTAAAACCAATAGGTGGCATTTTTTTTAGCCGTTTTGCTGCTATTGCCCATTCCTGATTTGTATTTATGATGGATGATTTTTACTTCCGGATCATAAATAATCTCATAGCCCGACTCTCTGAATCTTTTGCACCAATCTACATCTTCGGCATACATGAAAAACCGTTCATCCAGAAGACCTACTTTTTCGAGAGCTGATGATCGGACCAACATGGCTGCCCCTGTACAGGCATCGATGGGGTGAATTTCCTTCAAATTTTTGTAGCTTTGATGATACTTTGCAAAAAAAGTGGATTTTGGGAATGTTTTTTCAAGTCCCATGAAATAGGTGAAAGCTGCCCAAGGTGTAGGTTCACCCCGGTGACAGGCGCGATCAGGTTGGCCGTCGGTCAATTCAACTTTTGGAGTGATGATTCCCACCGTTTCATGGGTATCCATATACTCAATCAATCTGTCCAGGTTGGAGTCTTCGTCTGTAAATTCCGTATCACTGTTCAACAACATGACATACTTTGCTCGATTGTTTTTCAGAGCAAGGTTGTTGCCATAAGCAAAACCACCGTTGTGTTCAGATTCGATGATCCGAATCCAGTCGAAAGTTTTTAAAAAGTCTACGGATTCGTCTGTACTGGCATTGTCAACGACGACGATTTCAACTTGAAAATTTGTTTTGGAAAGATAGTGGTCTTTCAGGGATGGCAAAAGCTTTTCCAGCCATTGCAGGCCGTTGAAATTCAGTATGATGATGCTTAGATCAACGCTTTTGTTTTCCATGATAGTGGGGTATATCAAAAATCAAACTCGAATTCAAAATCATCGTCATCTCCCTCTGTGAAATCTTCCAGCACACGTCTGTCTTTTTTCGTTGGACGACCGGTTCCTCTGGCTCTGTCAACGAATCCGCTGGCTTTGCTCAGTTCAAGTATCTCCAATTGCTCGGGAGAAGTGACGTTTTCCAAAATATCGGTTACCAGCTTGGCTCCGACGCGATGGTCTATGGCTTGCAAAACTTTGAAAGACCAGATAATCGGTGGTTTGCGTACCTCGATGATGTCTCCGGGCTTGATGGTTCTTGATGCCTTCAGGTGGTTTCCCTTTATGCCGATACGCCCTTTTTTACAAGCTTCGGCTGCAATAGCGCGCGTTTTAAATATTCGTGCAGCCCAAAGCCATTTATCTATGCGAACTTCTGTTGCCATCAGCGTTTGTTGAAATCGTTCATAGTCCTCTGTGTGCCGGCAAGGCAAAAACTTTGTATTATTTTAGCTGCCAGGTCTATCCGTTCAGGAAGTGTTTCCAATTGCTCAGGCGTCCATCCACTTAGCACATAATCTATCTGGCGTCCTTTTTGAAAATCATTGCCTATACCAAAACGCAGTCGGGTATACTTGGCAGTTCCCAGTGTTTCCTGAATGTGTTTAAGCCCGTTGTGACCTGCATCGCTGCCTTCAGGCTTCATGCGAAGGCTACCAAAAGGAAGTGCCAGATCATCCACGATAATCAACACATTCTCAAGGGGTACTTTTTTTTGCTGCATCCAATAGCGTATTGCATTGCCGCTTAGATTCATATAGGTGGAAGGTTTGAGTAAGGTCAGTAGTTGACCTTTGAGTTTCATTTCACCGATGGCGCCATATCTTTGGTCGCTGAAGCGAACGTCGTTGTCCTTGGCAAAACTGTCCAGTACATCAAATCCTATGTTGTGACGGGTGTGTTGATATTCTGCTCCGATATTGCCCAAACCCACTATCAAATATTGCATTTTCAAATATAGTTATATAATTCCTGCAAAAATATAAAAAAAGAGGTTGTCACACAAGGAAGTAACCTGTATAAAGCAGAAGAGACTGCCCTTTTTTGAGGCAGTCTCTTCCTTAATATCTCAGGAGAAATTATTTCTTGACACCTTCTGATTTTGCAGCAGCTGCAGCCAAACCACGTGCAACACGGGTCAGTTTTACAGCGCAAACAACAGCTTGTTTTGCAGAAATGATTTCAATATTATCAAAGCTAAGAGTACCTACTTGCATCGTTTTACCCAATTCAAGCTTGGTAACGTCGATGTTTAAGAATTCAGGAATGTTCTTGTATAAACCTTTTACTTTCAGTTTACGAAGTTCCTGGCTTAATTTACCACCATCCTTAACACCTTGAGCCAAACCGCTCAAATGTACAGGTACATCCATAACGATGGGTTTTTCTTCAAAAATCTGCATGAAATCCAAGTGTAAAACATTGTCTTTTACAGGGTGAAATTGTGCATCCTTAAGAATTGACATGTATTTTTTGCCATCGAGGTTCAATTCAATAGTAAAAATGTCAGGAGTGAAAATAAAAGCATTGGTGTCGTTTTCCAACAATTGGAAATGCACTACTTCTTCTCCTCCGTAAAGTACGCAGGGAACATTGCCTTCTTTGCGGACGATTTTAGCCGCTTTTTTGCCGTATTCCGCTCTGGCAATACAGTTTAGTTTTAGATTTTTCATTTTTAGTTTTTTTGTGTTACTCAAAAATTTTCAGAATTTTGCTTCTAAATTTTCCCATCACACGGATGTGTCAAAAGCGGCGCAAAATTAGTCAAAAAGATTCAGACAGCCAAAAGTTTAAATGACTTTTACTCAAAGTCTCCCAGATTAAGCTTGATAGCGGGTTCGGAGTCATCCAGATCAACCGATAAATCGTCATCCATCACTGAATTACTAAGTTCATCGGCCAAATCGTTTTCAGGAACTTCATCTTCTTCATCAACAGGATTGTTTTGCATGTATTTAATGACGTCAATGAGCGCTTCTGTGAATTTTGATAAATCCTCCTTATATAAAAAGATTTTGTGCTTCTCATAGGTCACCTCTGGATTTTCCGGATTTCCTGAAACTTTTTTCTTGCTTTCTGTCAACGACAAATACAAATCGTCGTTCCGGCTTCTTTTAACATCCAGATAGTAAATGCGCTTTCCGGCTTTTACCGATCGGCTAAACGCGATTTCTTTATCCCTGCCATCTGTATCATCCCTTCTAAAATCTTCCATGTTTTTTGTTTTGTATCTGAATTTTCGGGAGTTGTGAATTTTAAACTCACATTTCCAAATTTTTAATTTTCCAAATTTCTTAATTTTATTTCAAACCACCAACGTTCTTTTCGAAAATTTTGTGGTACTTTTGTGTCCAACATATCAGTAGCTCCTTCAAACAATGATTAACCGCGTCCTAATTCGCATCAAGGTGGTTCAAATGGTCTACGCTTATTATCAAAGCGACACGAAAGACCTGGCCAAAGCAGAAAAAGAATTTTTCCATAGTATCGAAAAGGCTTGTGATCTATATCATTACCTTCTTCAGTTCATACTTGCAGTGACAACATACGCCGATCAGCGTATAGATTCTGCGCGTAATAAATACCTTCCAACCGAAGAAGAAAAAAATCCCAATTGCCGTTTCATAGAAAATGCATTTGCAGCTCAGCTTTCCAAAAACGATGCTTTGAAGTCGTATCTGAACAATACCAAAATGTCCTGGGTAAATAATGAAGGCTTCATCAAATCTACGTATGAAGCTATTTTAGCCAGTGATTTTTATGCTGAATACATGAGTTCACCTGAAACCAGCTATGAAGTTGATCAGGAAATCTGGCGTAAAATATTCAAGAACATCCTTCAGAAGAGTGAGGATCTGACAGAAGTACTTGAAGAACAAAGCGTATTCTGGAACGATGACCTGGATATAATCATCACCTTTGTGATGAAAACCATCAAGCGTTTCAAACCTGAAACAGGTACTGAACAGGAATTACTACCCATGTTCAAAGATAATACCGACCGTAAATTTGCCTCTGACCTTTTTTGTTCAACCATCAGAAATCGTGAACGTTATCGCTTGTTGATTGACGATGCTGTTAAAAACTGGGACATTGAACGATTGGCTATTATGGACCTGTTTATTTTACAGGTAGCTTTAGCTGAAATTATCGATATTAAAGATATCCCGGTCAACGTCAGCCTTAATGAATACATCGATATTGCCAAAAGTTACAGCACACTTAAAAGTGGCACTTTTATAAATGGTACACTCGATCATATCGTTACCAATTTACGCAAGGAAAACAAACTTTTTAAAGCGTAACGGATAAGGTTTATTGTCTTGATTATATTTGAAAAATAAGTATATTTGCAATTATCTATTAAAAAAATACAACCATGACTTTAGCAAGCATTTTTTTACAAACAGCCGCAGCTGCTCCTGCAGCCGGAACTTCTGGTTTGGGTTCATTAGGAACATTTCTTCCTTTGATTCTTATCTTTGTTGTTTTCTACTTCTTCATGATTCGTCCGCAAAATAAGAAGCAGAAAGATATTCAGAAAGCTCGTGCAGCTCTTAAGACTGGTGATCGTGTTCTTACTTCCGGTGGTATCTATGGTAAAATCAAAGAAGTAAAAGATGATTCATTCGTTATTGAAATTTCCGAAAACGTTCGTGTTCGTGTTGAAAAATCAGCTGTGTTTGCAGCCTCAACCGATGCAAATGCAATCGAAGAAAAGAAATAAGCCTTTTTTGTGAAAGAATCTTCAATCATATTGACGTTTCTAAAAAAAATAATCAGAAAAATTCACACCTTTTTCAGAAAATCTCTGAATAAAGAACTGTTGATTTTTCTGATTTTTCTTTTAATTTCCTGTTTTTTTTGGGTGCTTCAAAGCCTTCAGGAAATCGGTGAAGTTGAACTGGAAATTCCTATATCCTATAGTGAAGTTCCTGCCAATATATCCATTACCAATAAATTACCCAGAACAGTCAAGGTCACTTTGCGTGATAAAGGCACCAATTTGTATTATTACTATCGTCACCGCAAAGAACTTACTTTGCAATTAAATCTGATGAATTGGTATCGAAAGGATGGAGTGGCAAAGATTCCTGCATCTTCGTTCGATACTTATTTTCGCAATCATTTGATTTCAACCACTCAATTGATTCGAATATATCCCGGTACGATTTTAGTATACTTTGTTGAAAAAGCGTCAAAGGTAGTACCTGTTCATTTAAACTCGAGTGTCACACTATCTGCCCAGCATATTTTATCAAAAGAGCCGGTATTATCTCCGGCTGAAATAATCGCATATGCTCCGGCAGAAATACTGTCAAAGCTGAAACAGGTGGAAACGGAATTACTCAAACTGGATGAAATAAGTGACAGTATTATCATCAACTTAAAATTGAAACCGATAGATGGTGTGCGTTTTTCCACCCAATCCATTCAGGTGAAATTGACTGTGGAGGAATTTACAGAGCAAAGTTTGATGATTCCGGTAACAGGATTGAATTTTTCTCAAGGGGAGGAATTATTGTCATTTCCTCCGAGTGTGAAGGTGACATTCTTCGTTGGGCTTTCATCGTACAAAAAGATTTCCGAAAAAGATTTTGTAATCTCCGTTGATCGTGCCAATCTGATCCATTCGGAGAAGAAGTCTCAAAAAGTGATACTTACCCAAAGCCCAGCAATTGTTCACAACCTACGGATTCAGCCTGAAACTGTTGAATGCCTCATTGAAAAGAAATAAATGAAGATACTGGGTTTGACAGGCGGTATTGGAAGCGGGAAATCGGTTATAGCTGAACTGTTTCAGATGATGGGTATACCTGTGTATGATTCGGATGCCCGTTCAAAAATTTTAACGGATACGGACGATGAATTGAAGGAAAAAATAAGTTGCCTTTTTGGCGCTGAAATATATACCAACGGGTTGTTGAATCGACAAGCCCTGGCCAGAAAAATATTCAGGGACGAAAAAGCCTTGCAAGCAATAAATGCTTTAATTCACCCTGCAGTGGAACGTGATTTTAGGAGTTGGGTGAAGGAGCACAGTCAATTTCCGGTTCTGATACAGGAAACGGCCATTCTTTTTGAAGCAGGTCTGGAAAGTCACTTCGATCAGATCATTTGTGTTACTGCCCCGGAGGATGTTCGTGTGGAACGCGTTTGCAAACGCAACAATATAGCACCTGAAACAGTCAGGGAACGAATGAAGAATCAAATTTCGGAGTCAGAAAGAAGGGGGAAATCCGATATTATTGTCGTAAATGACAACATTCAGGCTGTTTTGCCTCAAGTGCTCAAACTAGTTCAATCACTGTCATTACAAGGATGACACAACAAATAGTATTTAATAAATAATCTAAAAGTACATCTAACATGTTAAAAAAGATCGTATCTATTTCCGGAAAACCCGGTTTATACAAAGTCCTTTCTCAAGGAAAAAATATGCTTATCGTTGAGTCTTTAATTGATGGTAAACGTGTACCAGCTCATTCAACGGATAAAGTAGTCGCATTGAATGATGTTTCTATGTTTACTCAGGGAGATGACAAACCTCTTCGTGAGATTCTGGAAGCCCTTAAAACAAAAGAAAACGGAGCTAAAGCAAGCGTTGATCCAAAATCGGATGCCAACACGTTGCGCGAATATTTTGCTCAGATTGTTCCTGATTTTGACCGTGAACGTGTTTACCCAACCGACATCAAAAAATTGATTCAATGGTACAACATTCTGGTTGAAACCGGTCATGCTGAATTTTCAGTTGAAGAAGAAAAAACCGAACAAGCATAAATTACGATAGTTCCTTATACTATAAAATGTACACAGAACATGAAATTATATTGGTGAATATCACCGGGGAAGACCGCCCTGGTGTTACCACTGCCATGACTGAAGTACTCGGTAAATATGGCGCCGAGATACTTGATATCGGGCAGGCAGATATTCACCACAGTCTATCTTTAGGTATACTTTTTCGAATCCACAATAAGAAACATTCCGGGGATGCGATGAAGGACCTGCTTTTTAAAGCTTCTGAAATGAAGGTGGCCATCCGGTTTTCCTGGATTTCGGACGAAAATTACACCAATTGGGTTGGTCTTCAGGGTATGGGCAGATACATCGTTACCTTACTGGCGAAAAGTCTTACCGCTGAACAAGTTTCCAGAGTGACCAAAGTCATTGCAGGGGAGAACCTGAATATTGATTCCATCAAGCGAATTACCGGTCGTATACCTTTGGATAAGAGCATTGAAAATGTTCGTTCCTGCATTGAGTTATCCGTACGTGGGGATCTCAAGAACAAAATGCAGATTCAACGTTTATTGGTGCAGCTTTCTGCCGAGTTGGATGTTGATATTTCATTCCAGGAGGATAATATTTTTCGTCGGAATCGCCGTTTGATCTGCTTTGATATGGACTCGACTCTGATTGAGACAGAAGTTATTGATGAATTGGCAGACAGAGCCGGAGTGGGCGCAGAAGTCAGGGCAATTACGGAATCAGCCATGCGTGGTGAAATCGATTTTCAGGAAAGTTTTTCCAAACGGGTGGCTTTATTGAAAGGACTTGACGAATCTGTTCTGAAAGAAATTTCAGAGAATCTTCCTATTATGGATGGGGCTGAAAAGCTGATGTCCGTACTGAAACGTTGTGGTTTTAAAATTGCCATTCTTTCAGGAGGTTTTACGTATTTTGGGGATCAATTAAAGAAACGTTTTGGTGTGGATTACGTCTATGCCAATGAACTTGAAATTGTAAACGGAAAACTGACCGGACGTTACATCGGTGATGTGGTTGATGGAAAGCGAAAAGCGGAATTATTGCGCCTGATCGCTCAGGTGGAACATATAGACCTTCAGCAAACCATTGCTGTCGGTGATGGTGCCAACGATTTACCCATGATCAATCTTGCTGGTCTGGGTATAGCCTTTCATGCTAAGCCCAAGGTGAAAGAAAGTGCCAATCAGTCCATTTCTACTATCGGATTGGACGGCATTTTATATTTTCTTGGTTTTAGAGATATTCATATTGACGAAAAATTTTAATTCCTTTTCCAAAAAAAAAAGTTATGAACACAAATGAAGAAGATTTCTTGGATTATGACGATGATGAAGCCATCAAGTTTATTCGTAATCAAATACCTCAGGAACTAAAAGAAAAGTTCACAGACGACGATTTGAATTATTTAGTGGACCTGATTTATGAATTTTATGAAGAAAAAGGCTATTTAACCGACGAAGAAACCGAAGTTGATATTGATTTGGATGAATTGACAGCCTATGTCATCAAGAATGCCAAAAAAGATAAGGTTGGTTTTTATACGGAAGAGGAAGTTCACTTTATCGTGGATGCGGAGATTGCGTACTGTGACTCGTTGGGCCTTTTTGAGTAGGGTTGTCTAAATAGAGCGCGCACTACTGCGTTACAGCCTGAAAATTCAATCCTCACGTACGAAAAGTACGCTCCGGTATGAATTTTCAGGCTGTGCCTTGTATTGCATCACTCTATTTAAACAACCCGTGCAAGAAAGTTGGTTATAGTCTTATTTTGTATGTTTCGCTTTGAGCGCAGCGTAAATTTCAACTTCAATCTTTTCAGCCAGTTCCGGGTTTTCACGCATGCACTCTTTGGCAGATTCGCGACCCTGACCAATTTTGGTTTCTCCGTAACTGTACCAGGAGCCACTCTTTTTGATGATTAAGAATTCAGTTCCTAAATCGACGATTTCTCCGACGTGGGAAATACCTTCACCATACATGATGTCGAATTCTGCTTTGCGGAAAGGAGGAGCAACCTTGTTTTTAACCACCTTGACACGTGTCTGGTTTCCGGTAGCTTCATCACCGTCCTTGATCTGACCGATACGTCGGATATCCAGACGTACCGATGAGTAAAACTTCAGAGCGTTACCACCCGTTGTTGTTTCAGGATTACCGAATACCACGCCGATCTTATCACGCAGCTGGTTGATGAAAATACAAGTCGTATTGGTCTTGCTGATGGCAGCAGTAAGCTTACGCAAAGCCTGAGACATCAGACGAGCCTGAAGACCCATTTTCGAGTCGCCCATTTCACCTTCCAGTTCAGCTTTGGGAGTCAATGCAGCTACAGAGTCAATGACGATGATATCAATGGCTGAAGAACGGATTAACTGTTCTGTGATTTCCAATGCCTGTTCACCGCTGTCTGGTTGAGAAATCCAAAGATTTTCAACATCAACACCGAGTTTTTCAGCATAGAAACGGTCAAAGGCATGTTCTGCATCAATGAAGG
>Ga0209123_1000509_pt1 | contig 49399 bp, 42 predicted proteins | sample BarGraIncu00431A_FD_184500 | JGI IMG/M metagenome (GOLD analysis project Ga0209123, IMG submission 184500) | Arctic peat soil microbial communities from Barrow, Alaska, USA - Barrow Graham LP Incubations 004-31A (SPAdes) (version 2) | ecosystem: Environmental > Terrestrial > Soil > Wetlands >...
AATCTCCGTTCGACTTGCATGTGTTAGGCACGCCGCCAGCGTTCGTCCTGAGCCAGGATCAAACTCTCCATAAAAGTTATATTATGAAGAACCTTGATGGCTCTTTAAAAAACTTGTTTGTGTTGGTACAGTTTGCACTGCCCAACGTGTTTGTACTCAAACGAGTACCGCACATCTGGCTTATTTTAACCTTACTTACATTGTTTAGTTTTCAAAGAACACCCAATCACCTTTCAGCGATTGTTCCGCTGCTTGTTACAGTGGATGTTTATTGTAACACGTTAACTTCTTTATGTCAACATATTATTTTTGGTAGTACACCAGTCCCACTGGCAACTTCATAATATTATCACATATTGCTACTGCTGTCAAATAATTTTAATATATCTTTTTTCAACTATTTGTTCTTTGCTTGCAAGTCTCTCTTATATGTTATAATGGGCTTAATTGTATATATTGTAATTTTCCAAAAATTCTATGATATATACATAGTCTTTTTTAAATCGTAACCTTATTTTTTATTGTAGGTGATATCCATGAAGCTAACTTTGATTGCCGTAGTACTTCTTTGTTTCACCCTTATTATCGCCAGTGGCTACAGAAATAATACCACTGCCTATATCGATTTTGGCCAGCAAGCTGAAGACACCATTATGAATCATAAGATTGATTCAAATCAGAGGCCTATCCTCATTGCCTTAGCCTCTGTTATGTCCCCTCATGAAACAATTGCCTATTACCGTAAGATCGCCGATGCCATTGCTCAGCAAACAGGTCGCCAAACCATATTGGTCCAACGCAAGACCTATGCAGAGGTTAATATGCTACTGGCTAACGGTGACATTGACATTGCTTTCTTATCGACCGGGGCTTATAGTTCTTACCGGGGCATGAATGAAATTGAATTATTGGTCATGGCTGAACACTTAGGCAATTCCTTCTATACAGCTGAAATTATTGTCCATAAAGATAGCGCCATTCAAACAATGAATGATCTACAAGGTAAAGTTTTTGCTTTTACGGATCCTCTCAGTTATTCGGGACACATGGTCATTGAAGAACATCTGCGACAACAAAATACCATTCCGGAGAAATTTTTTAAACGTTACTTTTATACCTATAATCATGATAAGTCTCTTTGGGCCGTGGCCAATAAGATTGCCGACGGTGCCAGTTTTGATAGTCAAATTTATGAATATGCCAAAGAGAAAACGCCCGAGCTTGCCGCCAACGTGCGCATCATTGCCTCAATGGGACCAGCGCCCACCGGTCCAGTGGTTATCAGTAAAAAGCTCAGTCTAGAACAAAAGGAACAATTGCGTCACATTTTCCTTACCTTACATGAGAATCCCGACGTCTCTGAGGCCATGCAAGGTTTAGTCATCGACAGGTTTGTTGTGCCAACCCCTGAACTTTATGAACCCCTACATAAATTATACGAGCGGACGAGTGTTTTCTTATGAAATGGTTACGAAAATTAAGCATTTATTATAAAATTAATGGCATTATTATTGGAATGTTATTATTATTAAGTTGTATTATTGGCGTTATTATGATTCGAACGACGGCCCAATTATTAGACCAGCAAATTGAGCAACGCGGGGCTGAGGTTGGAACTTACATTGCCGTACTCAGTAGCAATGATATTTTACTCGATGATCAATATGCTTTATTCGACCGCATTAATAAAACAAAAAACAACACGGAAGATGTGCGTTATATTTTAATTACTGATTCGGCAGGCCGTATCTTAGCCAATACTTTTGCAGGCAATTTACCGAAAGGTTTACCAGTAACCCCGCTGCCACCTCCGAATAATAATTTTTTATCATCCTATAGCCAAGCTGACATTATCAGCGGACATCAAGTCCTCAAATTTAGTAGTAATGAAGGTCCCCTGCGAGAAATTATTGTACCTATTGAGAATGGCGCCATCGGTTTTGTCCGCGTTGGTATGCTAGAAAATAGTATGCAACAGCTCTTGAAGAAAAAACTAGATGAATTTTTTATCACTACTTTTTTAGTCTGCTTGCTCGCAGTCATTGGTGCCACTCACCTGGCATATGTGATTATTAATCCCTTGCGTAGCCTAACACGGGCCGCTGAACAAATTCAACGGGGCAATTTATCCGTAGAAACTAAAGTACAAGCTGAAGATGAAGTGGGGCAATTAACCACCGTTTTTAATGAAATGGTGAATAGTCTACAAGAAAAAGACTTCGAAAATAACCACTTACTGCGCGAGCTCAGGAACAAAGAGGCCATGCGTACCATTCTAATCACTCGACTCTTTACCATTCAGGAAGAAGAACGAAAACGTATCTCCCGAGAACTTCATGATGAAACCAATCAATCTCTGGCCTCTTTGCTTGCTTATATGAAGGTCTTACTATCAAAATTGACCGATGATAAGCAAAGAGAACTCTTACTCGGTGCCCGAGATGTGGCGATTAATGTCTTAGATGGCTTACGCAAAATGGCTGTTGAACTGCGCCCTCCTATCCTAGATGATCTCGGTATTACAGCAGCTATTGCCAAATATGTGAACAATTTCAGTAAAGAGCAACATATCGCCGTATCTTTCTTCGCCCCTGACGATAAGTTAGTCATCAGTAATGAAATTTCATTGGCATTATACCGGATTTTACAAGAGAGTCTCACGAACATCTCTAAACACGCCTGTGCCACTGAAGCTACGATTTCATTGCTGAAATCTGGTACGATACCTGATCGAATTACACTGATTATCTCTGATAATGGTGTAGGCCTGCGTTCAGGCGAACTAGAAATTGCTCGTCAAAATAATCGTCTCGGCGTCTATGGGATGAAAGAGCGTACAGAATTATTGGGTGGTGTTTTTAACCTTCATTCCATGAGCGGCCACGGTACAAAGATTACAGTCATATTACCCATAACATGTTTGGAGTGAATAACAATGACGTCTAAGATTAAAATTATTTTAGCTGATGATCATTCAGTTCTTCGCGCTGGACTAAAATTATTACTCAATAATGAAGTTAATTTTACAGTAGTTGGCGAAGCATCCGATGGGGAAGAAGTCCTTAGCCTATTACGAACAACCACCGCTGATGTATTGATTATTGATTTATCAATGCCGAACATGGGTGGCCTGGAATGTATAAAAGAGATCAAAAGCCGGGGTTATGATATTAAAATTTTAGTCCTTACTATGTATGATGATGAACAATATATAAAAGAAGCCATGCGTTCAGGGGCCCTAGGTTATGTAGAAAAATATGCTTTAGATACGGAACTATTCATTGCGGTAAAAGCCGTCGCAAAAAAACAACGCTATTTGAATCCCCATAATGCAGAAATATTGTTAACTAGCTTATTAACTGATAGCCCCAAAGAAAACTCCGGTGATCCTTACACACTCTTAAGTGCCCGGGAACGGGAAGTTTTAAAACTCCTCGTTAGAGGTCATTCCATGAGTCATATCGGCGAACTGCTGTGCCTCAGTGTAAAAACAGTAGATACCTATAAAACACGTTTGATGGATAAACTAGGTTGCATCCACAAGAGTCAATTAGTTGAATATGCACTTAAATATGGGCTATTACCAGTAAAAAGCGAGTAAGGGGATTTTCCCTTTACTCGCTTTTTATTATTGAAAGCTTTTTTAGCAAAAAAGCTGTTAGTGTAAGATTTTTTCTTACATAAAATCAAGTTATTTTTCTTACTTAAAAATCAGTTATTTGCTGATAGTTAAATTATCAGTATAATGAGATAATTTAACTATCAACTTTTTCTAGAATATAAAGGGAGAGTGTAGTATGAAAAATAGTAAACAAGCTTGGAGGCGCTTCTTCGTCTTGGGACTTACAACGGTTGTATTGGGAGCAGGGGTAAACTTTGTGGACATACAAACAGCACATGCCAAGGTTAATCTTACTGTCTTTGACTTCCAAGCACATCGTGGCGGTCGTGATGCTCGCCCCGAAAACACCTTATATTCCTTCGCTTATGCCATGGAAATGGGTGCGACAACTCTAGAAATGGATATGCAAATGACGAAAGATGGTCACATTGTAATCAGTCATAATCCTGAAATGAGTCCAAATATTGCCAAAGGTCCTGATGATCAATATGTCAAAGCTGGCATGTATGATATCCGCACTATGACCTTAGCTGAAGTGCAAACATTTGATATTGGTACCATGAATCCAGCATCTGGTGATTATTATGAAGGCCATGGTAAAACCCAAGTCTCCACACCTGGTGCTAAAATGGCTACCTTAGAAGAAGTTTTTGAATTGGCCAATTCCTATGGCAATGATAAGATCATCTTCAATATCGAAACCAAATCATACGCTGATCCTTTAGATCCTGGCTATAAAAATAATCCTGATCCAACTGTTTTTGTAAAAACAGTCAATGCCATTGTTAAAAAATATAACATGGAAGATCGTGTGACTTTACAATCTTTTGACTGGAATACCCTCAAAATCATGAAAAAAGTCAACCCAACTATTACTCTTGTTGCTTTATCTTGTGAACAAGAATCATGGGGACGTCAAGAAGGTTGTTACCTTAAAATCGGCGAAAAGAAGGCATCGCCTTGGCTAGGCGGACTCAATATTAATGACTTTAATGGTGATTATGTAAAAGCCGCCCATGCCATTGGTGCTGATATCATATCTCCATACTGGGAAGAACTATCTCCACAATTAGTAACGGAAGCTCATTCCCTTGGTATGAAAGTAGTACCTTGGACTGTAAATAATTCTAAAGCAATGAGTATGTTAGTTGATATGGGTGTTGATGGTATTATCACCGATAAACCTTGGGTCCTACGCGATACCTTGACGATAAAAGGTATTGAACTACGTCAACCAACAGTCAATGAAAATAGCCCTTACCACACAGGTACGGCTATTAATAATGTGGAGACAAAAAAAACTGGCTAATGGCGGAGACGCTGCCATCTAATTCCATAATGTAATGAAAAGCAGAGATTTTCTTTTATAAAGGGCATTTCCGTCCTTTTAACAGTCCCCCTATAATAAATAACGTAACGAAACAATGACATGCTGAATTCTTTATTATGGGTTTATTATAAAAATTAAAAAAAGAAGGTGCCTAAATGCTAGAACTAATGAATAGAATTTTTATGACAGGTAAAGATAAGCCCTTAATGACTGGCAATCCAAATGTGGTTGCCAAAGTGTTTAATCGGTTCCGGTGGCAAACTTTTACATCGATTACTTTGGGGTATGCGTTATTTTATGTATTACGACTTAATTTTTCAGTTATCAAAAAGCCATTGATGGCATCAGGATTGTTAGATGCTCAACAACTTGGTATTATGGGATCAGTATTTTTTGCCACTTATGGTTTGGGTAAATTTACTAACAGTTTTTTAGCTGACAGGTTAAATATTAAACGTTTCTTTGCTCTCGGCCTTTTTCTATCATCCATTGTTACCGTAACAATGGGCTTTGTTAATAGTTATGTGCCTTTAGTTGTGTTATGGGGAATCAATGGTTGGTTTCAATCTTTTGGTGCCGGTCCTTGTATTGTTGCTCTAAATCAATGGTTTAGCCAACGAGAACGGGGAACCTTCTATGGCATTTGGTTTACCAGTCATAATCTAGGTGCCGCCTTTACTTATATGGCAACGGCTGCCATCGTCGGGGCTTATAGCTGGAGAGCCGGTTTTATTATGCCAGGTATATTTTGTGCTATTGGTTCCATTATCATTTATTTCTTTATGTCAGATCGACCTGAGACTCATGGTTTGCCCAACGTTGCTGTCTTTAAAGATGACCTGGCTGCCATTATCGAAAAAGATAAATCCATCACTAGTCTACAATGGGAAGTGGTAAAACGTCCTGCTGTTTGGATTTTAGGTTTGTCTAGCCTATTCTGTTATGTAGCTCGTTATGCCATTGAAAGCTGGGGTATTATCTATTTGACAGAGGCAAAAGGATATACGACCATGGGCGCCAGCGGAGTCCTAGGCATTATGCAGTTCGCTGGAATTTTTGGTTCTCTCACTTGTGGTATGGTATCTGATAAGATCTTTAATCACAAACGTAATATGCCGGCACTCATTTACGGTGTGTTATATGCTGTTTCCATTGCTCTGTTTGTATGGGCCCCCCCTAGTTATTGGGTGGATATTAGTAGTATGGTCTTGTATGGTTTTACCATGGGAGCACTGGTTTGCTATCTTGGTGGTCTGATGGCTGTTGATATTTGTCCTAAGCGTGCCACTGGTGCGGCCATGGGTATGATTGGCTTACTCAGTTATGGCGGTGCTGCGGCCCAGGAACTAATCAGCGGTTATTTAATTAATTCCCATATGACCATCGTTAATGGTAAAAAGATCTATGATTTTGCTCTTGCTACTGACTTCTGGGTAGGATCCGCTGTTCTCTCCTTTCTGTTAGCAGCTTGTGTATGGAACGCTAAAGTGAAAGAATAGTAAAAAAACATATGCTAACGATAATCTTATATAGAGCCGAGTGGAAACCCTATTTTACAAATAAAACAACAGGATAGCTAATGCCATCCTGTTGTTTTATTTAGTCTTACTTTTTATATTAAAGTTTATTGGACCTTTGAATTTTCTATTTTCCCCAAAAACACTATATTGGAAATCCATCATCCAACACAGCTATAATCTCCAATTGTCTATTTTGCTCTAAATCAATTAAATTGCCATTTGCTAACTGCACCACAGGTCTGATTGGCAACAAATCATTTAATAAGACAATCTTTCCTTGCCTACCATCACTGAGAGAAACGAAGCTTCCTACCATAAAGCTACGAATGTTTTTTAAAAAGGTTAAACAAACTTTAGGATTAAGTTTCTCATACATTTGTTCAAGGATCGTTTCAACAACAACAAAAGGCGGTAACTGGCACCGATATACTCTTTTACTGCTCATTGCATCGTAAACATCCGCAATCGCTACAATATTAGCGTAAATATGTGTCTCTTCACCTTTCAACCCTTTTGGATATCCACTTCCATCCTGCCTTTCATGATGTTGCAGTATACCTAATTTAATTTCTTGTGAAATTTCATTGCAATTACTGACTAATCCATAACCTAGATTGGGATGTTCCCTCATTGTTTTCATTTCCTCAGTTGTAAGTTTTCCAGGTTTATCCAATATTTCTAAAGGTATTAACATTTTCCCAATATCATGCAATAATCCTGCCAAAATAATAGTCCTTAGATCTTTTTCGGTGAAACCTAACCATTTACCAAGAGTTCCTGCGATAATAGCAACATTGAGAGAATGTCCAAATGTATACTCGTTATGAGATTTAACTCTATGCAAAATAGTGATTACACCTGTCACGTTTGTCATAAGAACAATATAATCCTCAACTAATTCTTCACATTCTTTAATCGGAACTTGGCCAAAAATGCTAATTTTTTCAAAGGTTGCTGCCACCTGAGCGAGTGTTTTCTCATATGTTTTTAAAAAATTATCTTGTAAAGGATGGATCTTACGAGGCACTTTTACAGTTACATATGAGGTTCGCCATTTATAAAGTTTCTTAATGTTTTTTTTTGTAAGAGATAATCCTGGTTTTAGTAAGAGCTTCCCTGTCTCAGAAATCACTGATTCAGCAACGATCATACCTGACTCTAATTCTTCTGTTGGTATTAAGTCTGAACGCAAAATCATCATATCCTCCCATCAAATTAAACAGTACCTAACTCTAAGAATTAGGTACTCCTACTCCACCTGATGCAATTATCACTCAACTCTATCGTCACTTTCTACTTACAATCTACATTTATTTATACTTATTGATCTTTATTGTCATCTTTAGACATATTTTACATTATCTCATCATTTAATACTATTGGTCCATAACACAAAAAAAGACTAGGACTATTGTATCATCACAACAATAGTCCCATATAAAATAAATCTTTTTGTATCTAGTAATATAAAAAGGACAGAACGGCTCATGCCATTCTGTCCTTTTTATTGAGTATAACTTTTTATATGATCACTTATTCAATATCTGATTTTTTCTCTACGGCAGCTAAAGCCACGACTTTATCCTTAGCACCCGTCTTCATTAATTTTACACCTTGGGTATTGCGACTAATGATAGAAATATCATCAATATCGATCCGGATAACAATACCATCACTACTGATGAGCATCAGTTCTTGACCAGGGCGCACGATCTTAATACCAACAACCCGACCTGTTTTGTCAGTAACTTTAAGATTAATAACCCCTTTACCGCCACGCTTCTGATCCCTATATTCACTCACCAATGTGCGCTTGCCATAACCTTCTTCAGTTACTGTCAAGACTTCACCATCTTGCCTCAGGGTATCCATACCAACAACACTATCATCATCATGTAAATTGATCCCCTTAACGCCCCGTGCTGTACGTCCCATATGACGAACATCAGTTTCTGGGAAATAGATGGCTAGACCATCACGTGTACCCATCAGTACGTGCTGTTCACCATTGGTTAATTTAACACCAATCAAATCATCATCTTCATCTAAAGAAATGGCAATCAAACCTGTTTTGCGAGCTGTATTAAATTCCATTAGCTCGGTTTTCTTAACGATACCTTTTTCAGTGGCCATAAACAAATAGCGGGTGTTAGAAAATTCTTTAATTGGAATGACGGCCGTAATCCGCTCTTTGCCTTCTAATGGCAACAGGTTGACAATGGATGTCCCCTTCGACGTACGACTGGCTTCAGGGATCTCATACCCCTTCAGTCGATAAACTCTGCCGCGATTGGTAAAGAACAAGATATTATGGTGGGTGGTGGTTATAAATAAATGTTCCACAAAATCTTCTTCTTTGGTGCCCATACCGGCTACGCCACGGCCACCACGTTTCTGATTCCGATATGTATCAACAGGCAAACGTTTAATATAACTAGAATGGGTAAGCGTCAGTACAATGTCTTCTTCGGCAATTAAATCACCGACGGCCATATTGGATGTATCCGTCGTAATAATGGTGCGCCGATCATCGCCAAAACGCTTGCGCACATCGAGCAATTCTTCTTTAATAATATTTAGCACTTTTTGATCATCCATCAATACAGATTCTAACCATTCAATAAGGGCTAATAGCTCTTTATATTCATTCTCAATTTTTTCCCGTTCTAAACCAGTCAAACGCTGTAAACGCAAATCTAGAATAGCCTGGGCTTGTTTTTCACTTAGGCTAAAACCATCCATCAACGCCGTACGGGCAATATCTGCCGTATTAGATGCGCGAATGGTCTTAATCACGGCATCAATATGGTCAAGAGCTATTTTAAGGCCTTCTAAAATATGAGCCCGTGCTTTAGCTTTAGCTAATTCATAATTAGTACGCCGGACAATAACTTCTTTCTGATGTTCAAGATAATAATAGATGATCTCCCGCAAGTTAAGCACGCGGGGACGAGAATCAACTAATGCCAGCAGAATAATACCGAAACTGTCCTGCATTTGCGTATGCTTATACAATTGATTTAAAATAACTTCCCCATTGGTATCCCGCCGTAGCTCAATGACAATACGCATACCATTGCGATCACTTTCATCCCGCAGATCTGTAATACCATCAATCAACTTGTCTCGGACGAGTTCAGCAATTTTTTCAATCAATCTAGATTTATTGACCTGATAAGGAATTTCAGTCACGATAATCCGTGGTTTACCGTTAGCCATTTTATCAATACGAGCCTGGGCACGCATTTTTACCACACCACGCCCCGTAGTATAAGCCGATATAATACCCTCAGTACCTAAAATAAGACCGGCTGTGGGAAAATCAGGCCCTGTAATGGCCGTCATTAATTCTGGAATTGTTACGTCCGCATTCTCAATCATCATAATGGTGGCATCAACAACTTCCCGCAAATTGTGGGGCGGAATATTGGTAGCCATACCAACGGCAATGCCTGATGATCCATTAACGAGCAGATTAGGAATCTTCGATGGTAGTACCTTGGGTTCTTCTAAGGACTCATCATAATTAGGCCGGAAATCCACTGTATCTTTTTCAATATCAGCTAACATGGCCTCAGCGACCTTCGACATGCGGACCTCAGTATAACGCATGGCGGCTGCTGAATCACCGTCAACGGAACCGAAGTTGCCATGCCCGTCCACCATTAAATAACGGGTGGAAAAATTTTGAGCCAAACGTACAATGGCATCATACACAGAAGTATCACCATGAGGATGATACTTACCAAGTACTTCACCGACGATACGTGCTGATTTTTTATAGGGTTTATTGGATGCCATCCCAGCTTCATGCATTGCATATAAAATACGACGATGTACAGGTTTTAAACCGTCCCGCACATCAGGCAGTGCCCGCATGACAATAACACTCATAGCATAATCGATATAAGAACTTTTCATTTCTTCTTCAATATTTCTCGGTAATATTTTACCTAACCCAAAATCCACATTCTCACCTCAAAAACACAATTTAAAATTGTGGTAATACTCTCACTCATTTTTAAATAACACTCGACACTCGTACTCTTTTTTGTACGCATAAACAACATCTTTAAATGACTTGTTTACATTAGTATGGCGTTTTTCTTAAGCACCTACTATTATTGTAAGATATCACTTAACTGCTAATTATCTATTATAACATATAAATTGATTATATGAAAAAAATCCCTTGAAATACTCAAACACCCTACCAATAATATCAATGGCCGGTGGTCACCAAAAATAAACCTTCTCCATATATTAATGCAGGCGGAACTCTTGATCACTCACCCACAGGAGGCTAGAATCAATGAATTTGTTTTATGTCTTCTTATTAGGCTTTGCCGTAAGTATCGATGGTTTTGTTGCTGGTATTGCCTATGGCCTAAAAAATATTCGCATGCCAATTACTTCACTACTCATTGTTGGCCTAACTACCTTTTTTTGTACAGGTGCAGCTATGGCAAGTGCCTATATCCTAGGAACATTGATCAACACACATTGGGCGCTACTCTTGGGTGCATTCGTGCTGATCATGATCGGTCTATTCAGCCTATTTCAAGAATATCTTACGAAAAATTCCAAGGATTATATGGGGAATGAAGGATCATTTTCCCCCTCATTAACTTTTTCAATTGGCCGTTTAGTTGTTAATATTATGGCTGATCCTGAGAAGGCTGATGTTGATCAATCACAATTTATCAATCCTTTAGAAGCTTTATTTCTCGGGCTAGCCCTTGGCGTAGATAATATGGTGGCGACCTTCGCTGCTGCCTTAATGGGGCCTTTACCTCTTTATACACCACTTATCATGGGTTGTATCCAGATCATGGTTATGACTGCTGGTACCTATACATCTCGACGTTTCATCTCTGATAAACTAAAAAAAAGTTTTCCCTACATACCTGGTATCATCATTATATTATTAGGCTTGTTAAGGCTCTGCTAGCCATTATACCCCCTTGAGGTTTTACCTGACTCAGATCTATCTTCCCCTACTATTAGGTATATTATGAATTTTAAATAAGAACCTGTAACGTAAGGGGCTTTTCTCTCTCACTGCTTAGTGCATTACATCCCATAGTTGTTTCCCAATCAACAGAACTGACATAAATAAAAATAAGGGTCTAACATAAGCAGTGCCTTTTTTTATGGCTAAATGGGAGCCCGCAACAGCACCTAGAATCATGGCTAACCCCATAGGAATAGCATAATAATAATTAACTGAACCAAAATATATAAAAGTTAGCAAAGCTGCAAAATTACTGGCGAAATTGAGAGCTTTGGAATTTCCAGCTGCTACCACAAAATCAAAACCTACCATTAAAAAAGCAAAAATTAAAAATGATCCAGCCCCTGGTCCGAAAAATCCATCATAAAAACCTATGGCAAAGGCTGCGAAACCGCTTAAATAAGCCGTTTTTTTCGTTATGCCCTGATAGGTTGATACATCGCCCCATTCTTTTCTCGTAAAAGTATAAACCGTCACAACAAGTAACATAACCACCACTAATGGTTTTAAAAATTGAGATGGTATTTGCTGCACCGTTATTACCCCAAAGGTTGCGCCAATAAAAGACAAGGGAAATAAAAATTTAATCAGATGCAGGTCAATTTTACCGGATCGTAAAAAAGAAAGGGTGCTGGTAAAACTACCCATGGCGCTGGCCATTTTATTGGTACCTAATGCCATGGTAGGTGGCAAACCAGCTAATAATAGTGCTGGCAAGGAAATTAGACCACCACCACCTACAACGGAGTCAATAAACGCTGCAATAAAACCCGTCGCCACTAAAAATAAAAGAATATCCATACTTATATATTCCATTTGTTACCTCCATACAAACAATAAGGAGTGGGAAACATCCATAAGATGTAATCTCACTCCTTATTATACTATCTCTTCGGGGGGGAGAGCTTAATCCTCAACAACGGTAACCTTATTCATAATATCGCCCTGATTTAGTTGATCAACAATATCCATACCGTCAATTACTTTACCGAAAACAGTATGGATACCATTTAGATGAGGTTGTGGCTCATATACAATGAAAAACTGGCTACCCCCCGTATTAGGTCCACGATGGGCCATTGACAACGATCCACGATCATGGGTATGAGGATTGCCTTTTGTTTCACACGGAATGCTATAACCAGGGCCGCCTGTTCCATTACCATTAGGACAGCCACCTTGGGCCATGAAACCTTTGATGACCCGATGAAAGATCAAACCATCATAAAAGCCTTTTTTTATCAATGATTCAAAATTGGCCACGGTCTTAGGTGCATCACTTTCAAATAGCTCAATGGTGATTGAGCCTTTGTCCATCTCAATGATTGCTTTTTTCAAAAAAATTACCTCACTTTAATTACTTTTATCCCTTGTCCGTCTATTATACCACAGTATTAGAGCGTGTTTATAAAAACACGCTCTAATACTGTAAAGATGCTATTATAAATGCAGCATCTTACTGTATTATAAATAGTCAAAAAAGTCGCCCATTTCTCCTAAATACATTGAATAATCCATCCCCCCTTGGAAATAATTCATATCTAAGGTTTGTTGGGTAACATTCCATGTAATACTCATATTAAAATAGTCACTGATTTTACTCGTCTCAATATAGGGCTCCCCAGCCAACATTGTCACAGGTATTTTTCTGCAACCTAACCAGAAGGTTTTACTTTCCTCCTCCCAATACAGTTTTCTACCTAATGCCTGAGTCACTTTAACTATGGGCACATACTGAATCTCATTAATTTGCTGTACATTAAAAGTGACGAGTTGACCAGCAAACAATAATGAGATTGCATGGATGGTTAAGCAGTTATTATGCTCATCCCAACTTTGTCCCATACCAAATAAGGTGGGCACATCCTTAATTGCTACATATAAAATATTATTTTTAACCATCCCTGGTACGGCCTGCTGTTTACCCACAATCAACTGTTGCTGCTCATCCCACTCAATCCTAGTATCTAAATGAGCTGATAATGTCCGTACTGGTGCATAAATCACATCCTCCCATCCTACTAAATAGTGGGGTAATTCTTTATTATTTATTTTTAAATTATACAATGTAGCAAATACCACTTGCTCCCCCTTTGCCTCCCTCATTAGCTGGGACAAAAATTCATCTGCGACCAAACTGCTTAAGTTTTCTGTCTGTAATTGTTGCTTAAGTTGTTCTAATGTAATATTCCCATCAGCATACACATCAGGATAAATGCCAATTGACGCCTTACCTGTTGTATCCACCCTAACCTTAATCTGGTCATAGGTAATATATACAGGGGTATTCTCTTGAACTTGGGGAAATAATTCTTCAACATCCTCTTCATGCATACGAATACAACCATTCGAAATAACATAACCAATTGACCAGGGGGCATTGGTACCATGGATGCCATAATTAGCCTCAAATCCCATCCACCGATAACCTAAAGGATTATTAGGCCCAGAAGGTACTACATAACCGTTGCTATTAGGAGGATACCACCAGGGATCTACTTCCTTATCAATAATATGAAAAACGCCACGTGGTGTTGGTGTCGATGGTTTACCAATAGCAACTGGATATTCTTTGATTAACTTATTATTTTCATAATATTCAAGGGTGCGACTTGGTAAATTAACAATGACTTTAGATAAAATCTTCTGATCCATCCCTTGCATACGAACAGGATTCAGTGCTGATAATATAAAAATAAGGATCGTACACACTGCTAATTTACAACAGCCCATAGACACCCCTTTTCTCTTTTTTTAAATTTTTTATTAATATATATGAAAAGGGGCTTCACTATATAACTAAAGAAAACTAATACTATCTATCATATCTTTGGCACATAGCTTATAATATTTGTAAAGTTATAAGTTATGAGATAACGATCAAATACTTAAAGGAGTTACCACAATGGATATTCGTCATTTGACATACTTTATCGAAGTGGCCACCCATCGCAGTTTTACCAAAGCTGCCCAATCACTGCATATAACACAGCCATCAATTAGTAAAATGATTAAACTTCTAGAAGAAGAACTAGATGTCATACTATTTTATCGTTCAGCAAAACAAATTGAACTAACAGATGCTGGCAAAGCTCTATTATACCAATCTCAACAAATTGTCAATTCCTTTCAAAATTTAACATCAGACCTAGCTGATGTTATTAATTCTAAGAAAGGTGCTATTACCATTGGTTTACCCCCCATGGTGGGCGCGCGTTTTTTCCCCCAAATCATTTCTGATTTTACCACCTTGCACCCACAAATTTCACTTACCTTACTGGAAGTGGGTTCTGAAAAAGTCCAGGTGGGCATCGATGATGGTAGCCTTGACATCGGTGTTGTTATGTTGCCCATTGATGAAACGACCTTTGAAATGTTTCCGATTATTGACCAACCCATGATGCTTATTGTTCATCCTGAGCATCAGCTGGCTAAGCAATCACTTGTGGAACTCAAACAATTAAAAGATGAAAATTTTATTTTGTTTAGAAAAAGTTTCACCCTCCACGACCGCATTATCACTAAATGTATCGAGAGTGGATTTTCGCCTAACATTGTATTTAAAAGTTCTCATTGGGATTTTATTGCTGAAATGGTGGCTATTAACTTTGGTGTTGCCTTACTACCAAAAGTCATTTGCCAAGATCTTGATCCCACACGAATTAAAATAATTTCAATCGCTGAACCTATGATTCATTGGCAATTAGGTGTCATCTGGAAAAAAGATCGGTATCTCTCTTTTGCTGCTAAAGAATGGCTTACTTTTGTCAGTAAACGCTTTGGTATTAAGCTAAAATTATAAGAAAGTGATAGATTTTCTCATTTCATATAATAAGGGCAAGAAAAGCTTCCACGAAGGCTTTCTTGCCCTTATTTTTCATCTACCTAGATCCACTTTTTATTTTTAAAATATCGAATCATTCCCATACTGATGATGGCCATAAAAATCAGAACGGCCGGATACCCCCACTCCCATTCCAATTCCGGCATATATTTAAAATTCATACCATATAATCCTACGACAAAAGTGAGAGGAATAAAAATAGTCGCGATAATGGTTAATATTTTCATAACCTCATTCAGTTTATAACTGACACTGGACATATAAATATCAAACATTCCCGTTACCATATCACGGTACATTTCGATGGTATCAATAATCTGAATGACATGATCATAGACATCTCTAAGATAAATAAGAGTATCATGAAGAAACAATGGGGAATCCCCCCGAGCCAAGGCATTAATAATTTCCCGCAAAGGCCATATTGCTTTTCGTACAAACAACATTTCAGTTTTTAACGTATGTATTTCTTTCAGAACATTGGGCCCAGGATCTTCCATTAACTCATCTTCTAAAGCCTCTATCTTTTCCCCTAAATACTCAAGGGCTATATAATAATGATCGACAATACAATCAATTAATGCATAAGCCAGATAATCAACACCTTTGGTTCTTATCTTGCCATTAACCTTTTTAATTCTATCCTTTATTTGTTGAAAGGTCTCATTGTCATTTTCTTGAAAAGATAATATATAATTACTACCGACAATCAAACTAATCTGCTCAAACTCAATCTTCTTTTTATCGGCAAAATAATGAATCATTTTGAGAACGATATATACATAATCCTTATTATCTTCGACCTTGGGACGTTGATCTGTCGTTACAATATCCTCCATGACCAATGGATGTACTTTAAATTTGTTGCCGATTTTCTCGATCACATCAACCCTATGAATACCGCTAACATGTATCCAATTCATAGGGGCACTACACTCATAACTTAGTAATTCATCCACATTTTCAAACTGCTGTTCTGTCCAATCTAGTTCACTGTAACACAACATGGATATTTTTATTTTTTCATAACGCATGGCACCACTATGTAAGAGCGTACCCGGCGGCAATCCTACTTTTTGGACATTATGTTTATGTTTTCCTATCACAACATTACCTCACATCTTCGATAGTATCACTATTAATCGGGGTTACTTTCTTCAGATATTTCTCATAGACCTGGTCATAAGTCATAATAATATCACGGGGTTTACTACCAATATTAGGTCCGATAATCTGCATTTCTGCCATGGTATCAATTAAACGGGAAGCGCGGGTATAACCGATTCGAAACTTGCGTTGTAACATGGAAGCTGAAGCCTGATTTGTTTCCATAATAATCTTAATGGCTTCCTCAAATAATTCATCTTCGAACACGCTCTGTTTTTTTTCATCTGAAGTAGACCCTTCACAAGCAGTGATGCCCTCTAGATACTCAGGCGGCTCTACTTGCTTCTTAATATACTCAGTGAGTTGTTCTACCTCACTGTCAGCAATAAAGGCCCCTTGCACCCGTAGTGGCTTTGACATACCAATGGGATAGAATAACATATCGCCTTTACCTAAGAGTTTTTCGGCCCCCGCCATATCGAGAATTGTCCGGGAATCGATTTGTGATGATACAGCAAAAGAAATTCTGGACGGCACATTGGCCTTAATCAGACCGGTAATAACATCGACGGATGGCCTCTGAGTCGCTAGCACCATATGAATACCTGATGCGCGCGCTTTCTGGGCTAAGCGAATAATGGCGTCCTCCACATCCACTGGCGCAGCCATCATTAAGTCGGCTAACTCATCAATGATAATCATAATATAAGGTATTTTTTCACCACTTGAACCGACACCTGCAGGGAACTGTTCAATCATTTCGTTATATCGACCAATATCTCGTACCCCGGCGGCGGCAAACATTTCATACCTACGTTCCATCTCCTGCACGGCCCACCGTAGGGCTGATGCTGCTTTTTTGGCATCAGTGACGACTGGTGTCAACAGATGAGGTAAACCATTATAACTAGTTAGTTCTACTACTTTGGGGTCAATTAAGATCAGCCTTACTTCTTGAGGGGTTGCTTTAAATAAAATACTGGTGAGTAAGGTATTAATGCAGACACTTTTACCTGAACCAGTTGAACCCGCTACTAATAAATGGGGCATTTTCCCTAAATCAGCCGTCACCGTTTTACCAGCAATATCCTTCCCCAAAGCCACCACCAATTTTGATGGGGAGTTTAAAAATTCATCACTTTCTAATACATCTCTGAGGGGCACGCTTAATGTCACTTTATTAGGTACCTCAATACCAATGGCAGCTTTACCCGGAATGGGTGCTTCAATCCGCACCCCGGATGCCGCTAAACTTAGTGCGATATCATCGGCCAAATTAACAATTTTACTTACCTTAACGCCAGGTGCTGGCTCTACTTCATAACGAGTGACCGTCGGCCCCTGACTAATATGGATAATTTTAGCTTTTACATTAAAACTCTCTAATGTTTTTTCGAGAATGCGCGCATTATTGGCCACTTCCTTAGCCAGCTTGCCATCAGTTGGAGCAATGGTTTTTTTTAATAATGATAATGGTGGCAGCACATAACCAACTACTGATGTAGTGTCCGGCTGTAAGATAACACCATCATCTGTATTTTTACTTTTATTCAACGGCTTACTATTATTATGCTCAGTTGCCTCTCTGTCCTTATGTGTCGTTTCTTCTATTCGTATACCAGATCTAGCCTCAGCTTGCTCTTGCAACGCAGCTTGTTCTAATAATTTATCCATTAAAGGATTATTATTAGGGGTTGCTACTTCTTCAACTGTAGCGGCCACTTCGGTAGCCAGTTGCTCATTTCTTAATGTTTTTTCCGCAAAACGTCGATCTTTTTCTTGATTGTAAAATTTACCAACTTTTTCAATTTTCTCATAGGCAGTAGCCAATCCTTGTTGGGCTTGAGCGCTGGCTGCGCTAAATGCCTGATATATGGACCAAGTGGTAGCGATTAAAATACCACACAAACAGGACGCCAATAATAAGATTAATGTTCCATAAAATCCGAAGAATTTACGTAAAATAAAGAGTAGCATACCACCAACAAGACCACCACCATTAATTAAACTCTCTGGCATTATTTCATTATTTTCAAGAATTAAAAAATGATGGATAAGACCTAGTATTGATATATATAATAAGGCCAATCCCCAAAAACGGACACTATATACAATACCTTGCTCTGTTTTTATATACAGCACACCAATAATAACCATTAATAACGGAATGACAATGGCGCCCAAACCAAAAGAATAACTTAAAAATTTAGATATATAGATGCCAACTGAGCCAGTATTAAAATGAAATAAACTAAATATGGAAATAATGCCTGCTGCTAATAATAAAATACCTATTATTTCAGAGCTGAGGCGTGGATTGATGGTAGTTTCTCTTTTAACCTCTGCTTTTATTTTTGAATTTCGTCTAGCCAATCCTTATCACCTAATTTCTTCTTATTTATTATTGATATGATTATACCATCTTTAAAAGCAACTTAACAAATATTTCAAAAACATATGTTTGTTCACCATGCTGATCAGTACCATCATGAGGGCATTATATACTTGACAATATTTTTAAATCAAATATAATGAAAATATTACAACTTTACACTTATTATTCTCAATCCCTCTTGAGCCGCAAGGGTGTTAGTGCTAGAGATACCTCTTGCCCTTATGGTGGCAAGAGGTTTATTTTTTTGTTATATTAAAGGAGGATTTTTTTATGCGCAGTGATATTGTTAAAAAAGGATCAACGAAAGCCGCTCATCGCTCTCTATTTTATGCTATGGGCTATACAGCTGAGGAGCTTGATAAACCTTTAATCGGAATTGTAAACTCATTTAATGAAATTATCCCAGGACATATTCATCTGCGAGATATTGCTCAAGCTGCTAAACTAGGCGTAGCCGCTGCCGGTGGTACGCCTATGGAATTTCCTGCCATTGGTGTCTGTGACGGCATCGCCATGGGTCATAAGGGTATGAATTTTTCCTTGGCCAGTCGGGAACTTATTGCTGATTCCATTGAAGCAGTCGCTGGGGCTCATGCCTTCGATGGTCTGGTTTTAATCCCCAACTGTGATAAAATTGTTCCAGGTATGCTGATGGCTGCCGCCCGGCTTAATATTCCTTGTGTGGTAGTGAGTGGTGGTCCCATGCTGGCTGGTCGCTATCAAAGTAAAGATATTAGTGTCAGTACCATGTTTGAAGCCGCCGGCAAGTTTGAAAGCGGAAAAATTGATGGTGATGAGCTAGCTGATATGGAACAGGCAGCCTGTGCCAGCTGTGGTTCCTGCGCTGGACTATTTACTGCCAACTCCATGAACTGCCTTACTGAAGCCTTAGGTATGGGCCTGCCAGGTAATGGTACCATTCCAGCTGCCTATCTAGGAGCGCGTAAAAAGTTAGCCAAACAAGCGGGCGCTGCTCTTCTTGAACTCATTAAAAAAGATATCAAACCAAGAGATATTATGACCCGTAAAGCTTTTGAAAATGCCATTACTGTGGACATGGGTATTGGCGGTTCATCCAATACTGTTCTTCATTTATTAGCCATTGCTAATGAAGCTGAAGTTGAGCTACCATTGTCACTCTTTGATCAACTGAGTGCTAAAACACCTTATATTACAAAACTTAGCCCTAGTGGTACCCACCATATGCAAGATTTAGATGAAGCTGGTGGCATTAGTGCTGTTATGAAAGAACTAGCGACCTTGGGTATTATCCATACTGATGCGTTAACCGTAACAGGCCTTGTATCCGAAAGAATTAAGCGTGCCCACATAACAAGACCTGATGTTATCCATACAGCGCAAAATCCGTATCGCAAAACCGGTGGTATTGCTGTCCTTGGCGGCAATCTTGCTCCTGAGAATGGCATTGTTAAAGAAAGTGCCGTGGAAGTGGATATGTTGGTATTTGAGGGGCCAGCCCATGTCTTTGATTCTGAAGAACAAGTTCTGGAAGCATTATTGGATAAAAAAGTGAATCATGGTGAAGTTGTTATCATTCGTTATGAAGGACCCAAAGGCGGTCCTGGCATGAAAGAAATGCTGAATCCTACAGCTATTATTACTGGTATGGGGTTAAAAGTGGCCCTCCTGACCGATGGTCGTTTTAGCGGAGCCACCCGCGGAGCCTGTATTGGTCATGTCTCCCCTGAAGCCATGGACGGTGGTCCGATTGCCTTAGTAAAAAACGGTGATACCATTAGTATTAATATTCCGAAACGTACCCTAACACTACAAGTTAGCGAGGAAGAATTGGCTATCCGCCGAGCAGCCTGGGTACAGCCTGAACCGAAAGTTAAAAAGGGGTATTTGGCCCGTTATGCCAAACTCGTTACCTCAGCTAGCAAAGGCGCTGTTCTTAAATAATAAAATTCACTTTAAAAGCACAACTTATCTTTACGATAGGTTGTGCTTTTTTACGAAAAAAGATCACTCCTAATTTAACTTTTCAACCAAACTTAGGAGTGATCTTTTTTTATTATTTATTATGAACCAACATAACCTAAAATACGAGAAATAGCTAATGTACTCTCTAATAACTGACTCACGACTTCTTTTTCAATAAAATCAAGAGAGAAACGCGTGGCGATTCCTGAAATACTAATAGCCGCAACAACTCTACCTGCTTTATCGTAAATAGGCGCGCCAATACATCGGCCTTCCATCTCGCTTTCTTGCTTATCCAAGGCATAACCTAATTTTCGAACGGCCTCAATTTCATTGAGATAATCAAGGGGTTTTGTTAACGTATATTCCGTTCTCTGATCCATGCCTTCTTCTTCAAGAATTTTTAAGATATCAGCATCCTTATAATGTAATAATAAAACCTTCCCTAATGCTGTACAATGTACAGCATTAGTCGTTCCTAGCTTTGCAACTAAACGTGATGCATAAGGGCTTTCCACCGTATCGACATAGAGGACTCGTTTCTTCTGTAAAATGGCTAAGTGTACTGTTTCTTTAGTAAACTCATTCAAGGACTCTAAATATTTTCTTGCCAAATGTTTAATTTCAAACTCTTTTTCTGCCCACTGGCTCATCATAAGAAGTTGATAACCAAGTCGGTAATTCCCATTATCATCACAAAAAGCATAATTCCTATTTTGAATATTATCCAATAACCGATATACTGTAGATTTGGGCAATCCTGTATCCTCGGTAATCTTTTTTATACTAATGGGAGTTGGACTACTACCAATTACTTCTAATATATCAAATGCCCTATGCAATGATTGAACTTCTATTTTTCCCGCCATCTCCTGTCCATGCCCCTTCCTTATACCTTAAAAGCAATAATTCTTATATTGTATCATTTTTTTTATATTATATCACTTTTATTAGAGCAATCTTATGGGTAAAATTCAAGTCAGTCAATAATAATAGAAATTAACATACATGATTATCCTTGATAACCAGCTTATCTTATTTTATTTTCACCCTAAAGCTACTGGCCTCAATTAATTCGCCTGTTGTATCTTGTCAATTGTAGTTAACAATAATTCTCGGGGTTGCTGTCCACAAGGAAATTCAATGCCTATGGGTACATCCTTGGGTAATAGCCGTAAAGCTGCTCGCCAGTTAATGTGCCCCCCATCTAAGCAACGTACTTGAGGTCCATGAGAAGTCATTTCCACATCTTTTAAATGAATATAACGAACATGGGAAGAAAGCTTTACTGCATTATAAAGGGGATCTTGACCAACAAAAACAAAATTACCTACATCAAAAGTAGCATATACAGGTATATTATTTGTTTGACATGCTTCCACTAACCCTAGAATGCATTCCAGTTTGCCATTCAAAGACGATTGATCACCTTCCACCGTTACCAATACAGTCTGTTCGTTAAGGATATTCTTAAGAGCAAGCAACTCTTCTTGGTCCGTATGATCAAACTCCCCCACCGCAAACTTAATACGTGTCGCACCCAAGACTGCTGCTTCTTGGAGTACTTGAAGCAAACCACCACAATCCAATTTTCCTTTTTTAAATAAAGGTGTTGGAATGGAATAATAGACTTCCAAGTCCAGTTCATGGGCCTTATTAGACATTTGTGACAATTCTACTGTAAAATCCTTGATCCATTCCCGTCGTACTTCAATTTTTTTCACGCCTAAGGAAGCTACCTCTGAAAAAAGTTCAACTTGCCTGGTTCCTGCACTAACGGCATCAGCGAAGACCAATAAATTAATTACGATATCTTTCAATATGTCCATCCTTCTCTCTTTTATTTACAAAAAATTCAATCATCTTTAATAAAAAAAGGCATACTGAGTATACCTTTTTCTAACATGCACTATATTATTTAAACTTGTTCTACAATTTTTTCTTTTCCCTTGGCATAATTACTCCACCAAGCTGTTAATATGGGTACTATAATGGATGTCACAATGACCGATGCGGCAACTAATGCAGTCGCTGATTGAGCAACAGCTTTAAATTCGGGAAGCATTTCACCAATAATGAGAGGATTGGTAACGGCGGCCCCAGCAGTACTGGCTGCTGCAAGTCCTGCTGTACCATTACCACCACCAATAACTTTATCTGCGAATATTAATGGGATACCTGTAATTATAATAACCGAAATACCCAATACAATACCTAATAAACCAGTTTTAACGATAACATTAAGATCAATCGTATTACCTAAGGCAAAAGCAAAAAATGGAATCATAACATTTGATGCTTTACCAAAGTATTCCCGCAATTCACTATCCAAATTACCTAAAATAAATCCAATTACGAAAGGAAGAACGGCACCAACAAACAAACGCGGTTCAAAAGTTGCTAAACCTGAAGTACCCATAATCAGCATCGTCACAAGAGGCCCCGATTCAATGGACATAAGGACAAACGCTCCGGCTTCTTCTTTTGTGCCATACTGCTGCATAATGGAAGCATATAGACCGCCATTGGTCATATCCATGCAAGAAATAACGGCAAGAGTAGATAAACCAGCAAAAAAGCCTGTTTGTATGCCCTCTCCCGGCAGTATATTGGCCGCTATGACTGCGACTACATAAGCAACAGCAATTTTTGTTACAACTAAAGTACCCGATTTTCGTAGCACTGTACCCGTGGCTTTAATATCAATACCAGCACCCATACAAAAGAACCAAACCGCAAGAATTGGTACCGTACCAGTGATGAGACCATTGGTAAAAGAACCAAAATATTTTCCCATATCAGGTAAAAAAGTATGACAAAGTGCCCCTATAAATAAGGGAACCAGCATAAGACCACCAGGAATTCTATCAATGGATTGCTTTATTTTCATTATATAATATACCACCTTTTTAAAATTATTTATCCAATATATAAAATTTACAATTGCATTTTTTGATGAAATATTTCATCATTCGTGAAGATTCTGAATAAAATAGTTATTATATAAGGCAGCCTACAAGTAGCTACCTTATATTTAATTCATATCTTTAGTAACAACTATTTTAATGTTTCCATAGCAACATGATCCATATCATCAAAAGTCTGATTTTCCCCAGCCATACCCCAAATGAAAGTATAACAGTGAGTGCCTACACCAGAGTGAATTGACCAACTAGGAGAAATAATAGCTTGCTCATTTCTCATGACCACATGTCTAGTTTCCGTTGGTTCACCCATGAGGTGGAATACAACCGCATTTTCAGGAAGATTAAAATACAAATATACTTCCATTCGACGATCATGAGTATGACAAGGCATAGAATTCCACATATTACCAGGTTTAAGAACCGTCATCCCCATTACCACTTGACAACTTTTAACCCCTTGTGGATGAATATATTTATAGATGTTCCGATCATTTGATTGATCAATGGAACCAAGATGATTAGGGATAATTTTACTTTTTTCAATCTTCACAGTTGGATAGGTCTTGTGAGCCGGTGCGCTATTAAAATAAAATTTTGCAGGTTTGCTAGCATCTGCACTGGAGAAACTAATGTCTTTTGCCCCCATACCAATGTATAGACCATCAGTATTATTAAGGTCATACTTCACACCATCAATGGTCACTGTACCAGCATTTCCAATGTTTATAATTCCCATTTCTCGTCTTTCTAAAAAATAATCAACACCTAAGCCAATACCCGCTTCAAGTAGAACAGGGCGAATAGGGCACACACCACCAGTAATCATCCGATCAACGTGGCTATAGACCATCTTTACTTCGTTGGGTACAAATAAATCTTGAATGAAAAATCGATTTCTTAATTCATCTGTCGTATATTTCTTTGCATCTTCGGGATGAACGGAATGTCTAATATCCATAAAACAACCTCCATTTTCTCATAATGTGGATTTTATTCTCGTTTATACTGTACATATTCGCATAATATATTCTAAATCCTCTTTTTATTCTCATAAATGAATAAATTGTTTCACAATGTGGATTTGTAAATATTAAAATAATTTATTGACTGGGGACTTACTTTAAGGTGTAAACTATATTTACCAGGTTAGAAAATATTTATTGTTAATAATTTAGATATTAATTGTAATTTAGTTAAATAAATTGTAAACTAAATTATTGCAGTTAAATATTTACTTTCAATTCAATCAAAATAAGAGGAGGATATTATGGATAAATCAAAGGTCTATTTTACTAATTTGCGCGCAAAACCCAATATGAATCTATTGCAAAAATTGGAGTTATTAGTTAAAAAAGCAGGAATTGAGCAAATTAATTTTAAAGGTAAATATACCGCCATCAAAATACATTTTGGTGAACCGGGTAATCTTGCTTTCCTCAGGCCGAATTACTCTAAAGTTATTGCTGATCTCGTAAAAAAACTGGGTGGTAAGGTATTTCTAACTGACTGTAATACTTTGTATGTGGGGAGACGTAAGGATGCCCTTGAGCATTTAGACGCAGCTTATGAAAATGGTTATAATCCCTTCACGACAGGCTGTCAGATTATTATTGGTGATGGTCTCAAAGGCACTGATGAGGCCTATGTTCCCGTGCCAAATGGTGAATATGTCAAAGAAGCCAAGATTGGTCGGGCTATTATGGATGCCGATATCATTATCAGCCTTACTCATTTTAAAGGTCATGAACTAACAGGCTTCGGCGGCGCCTTGAAAAATATTGGGATGGGTTGTGGCTCACGAGCAGGAAAAATGGAAATGCACAGTGATGGCAAACCCAGTGTAAACCACAAAGCTTGTATCGGGTGTGGAGGCTGTGCAAAAATTTGTGCGCAACATGCCATAACGCTGGAAGCTAAGAAAGCAACCATCGACCATGTAAAATGTGTTGGCTGTGGCCGCTGTATCGGTGTTTGTCCTGTTAATGCCATTAATCCGGCCTGGGATGAGTCTAACGATATTCTCAATAAGAAAATTGCTGAATATTCTTTGGCAATATTACATGATAGACCACATTTTCATATTAGTTTAGTCATTGATGTCGCACCATTTTGTGATTGTCATGCCGAAAATGACCTGCCCATTATTCCCGATATTGGTATGTTCGCATCCTTTGATCCAGTAGCTCTTGATATGGCCTGTGCTGATATGGCAAACCAAGCTCCAGTCATTGCTGGTAGTTACTTGGCTAAACAGCTACAAGACCGAAAAGCTACGGACAATGGACATGATCATTTCCACACTACCCATCCAGAAACCAATTGGATGGTCTGCCTTGATCATGCTGAAAAAATTGGTATTGGTACAAAAAAATACGAGCTAATCGAAGTATAATCATTGCTCATAATACATAAATAAAGGCGCATAGTAACAACTTTGTCAGTTGTTACTATGCGCCTTCTTATATTAACCAAGATGCCCTCGGCCCTCTTTTTACCTTTCTCTTTACACACCGTTCATTCGTGCCGCCCACTTATCTTCAACCCAATTATTTGAGTAACTCAGTCGCCATAAGAATATACCGGTCCGACCATTGGGCGTTAGTGTGAAAGTGAAAAATCCAGCTCCTGTTGGAGCGACGACGGAAGGTTGTTCCATCCAATTTCCTACCAACTGATCCCCGACAACAATACCATCAATTAAGCCACCACCACGTTCATATGTGCCCGTTACCCTATTTCCCACTTGAACTAGTTTCATTTTTCCCCGATTCGTATTCCATGTACCAGTCCAATCATGAATTGTTTTTGGAAGGCAAATAATCGGCTTATTGATTGTTTTTATGGCACCAGTCATAGCCCTCGTTAATTTTTCTGCGGTGATCCCAAGATCCACATCACCATCAACTGTAATAATAACTTTTGTTCCCTCAGGAGTAACCATATCATGACCAGCCCGACTCTCAGTAAATAATAAACTAAGTGGAACTACACCGCCAGATTCCTTAGTTCCTTGTTTAAATGGAACTTTTACCCCGTTCGCCGTTCTTACATATTGTGGCTGTATATCGATACCACCACCCTTACTCCACTCCTCGGCTTTTCTAACATTTGATACGAGGACAAATGCTTTGCTACCTTTTTCGATGACTACAGCATTATCAATTTTAAAATCTTCAATGACATTCAAGCCAATTGTTTCACCAATAAAAGTGTTTTTTGCACTAAGATCTTGGTCAACTGCAACGGCTATGGGTGTCTCATTTGTAATCAATAGGCTATCATGTACCATCATTGTTGATTCAATATCTTGTGCATTAACACCAGTTACCATGACAATGAGTAATAACACAATCATAATTACGATGTTTTTCTTCATCCTGCTCCAGCCCATCCTCTCAATTTAATGATACACGATACAATTATACTGTACATTTCCACCATCTGAAATATGTCTAAAGTCTCAATTTATCGGTAAATTATAGTACTATTGTCCTGCTTATTGCAGATGGCATGGAAAGTGAGTAGGCTCATCTGACACTCTCCGGTCTTATCACTTATATCGTAATAAAAAGCTCCTTTATTAAGTATCTCAAATTTTTTTATTGATAAAAAACATAAGAAAAACACGGTGACCGGCACCGTGCCTTGCTGATAAAATAGAAACAGATAGTGTATATTTATACACTATCTGTTTCTATTTTATCTTTTATATAACCAATTCAATTTTCATTGAAGCCATACACCAATGGGGATTAAATATCTAAATTTTTCACGTCATGAGCATGATCTTCAATAAATTTTCGTCTAGGTTCTACTTTATCTCCCATGAGAATAGAGAACATTTCATCAGCAGCCATGGCATCACCAAGTTCGACCTGAAGAATCGTTCGGCCTTCAGGATTCATGGTCGTTTCCCATAACTGTTCCGGATTCATTTCTCCAAGGCCTTTATACCGCTGTACATTAATATTATCCTTACCGATACGAGCTAATAATTTAGCCATTTCATCATCACTGTATAAATACCAGCTCTCCCGGCCTTTTTTCACTAAATACAAAGGTGGCTGAGCAATATAAATACGCCCCGCTGCAATAAGAGGTTTCATATAGCGATAAAAGAAGGTTAATAACAAGGTGCGAATATGAGCACCATCTACGTCAGCATCTGTCATAATAATGATTTTTCCATAACGACTTTTTTCTAAATCAAAATCTTCAGCAATACCGTTGCCAAAAGCCGTAATCATAATACGGATTTCTTCATTATTTAATATTTTATCCAAACGAGCTTTTTCTACATTTAGAATTTTACCTCTAAGGGGTAAAATCGCCTGAAAGCGACGGTCACGTCCTTGTTTTGCCGAACCACCTGCCGAGTCACCCTCAACAAGATAAATCTCCGTTTGCATAGGGTCTTTCATTGAGCAATCTGCTAATTTACCAGGCAGTGCACTGATTTCTAATGCATTTTTTCTACGAGTCAATTCCCGGGCCTTACGGGCTGCATCACGAGCCCGAGCAGACATTACAGATTTTTCAATTATTTTTCTGGTAATAGCCGGATTTTCTTCAAAAAACTCACTCAGCCGAGCAGAAAAAATATTATCAACAATCCCCCGCACGTCACTATTACCTAATTTCGTTTTAGTCTGTCCCTCAAATTGTGGTTCTTCAAGTTTCAAACTAATAACAGCTGTTAAACCTTCTCGAACATCTTCACCACTGAGATTTTCATCATTTTCTTTTATGACATTCAATCTCCGGGCATAATCATTTACGGTACGCGTCAAAGCAATTTTAAAACCACTTAAATGGGTACCACCTTCTTGAGTATTAATATTATTAACAAAGCTAAAAATATTTTCTACATAACTCTCATTGTATTGCAAAGCAATCTCCACAATACTTGTATCCCGTGAGCCAACAACATAAATAGGTTCTGGATGTAATACTGTTTTATTTTTATTCAAATGCTCAACAAAAGAACAAATTCCACCTTCATAGAAAAAGATTTCTTCGATACTCGTGCGTTCATCTTTTAACGTAATGGTAATACCTTTATTTAAAAAAGCCATTTCCCGCATACGTTGTTTTATGGTATCAAAACTATAGACCGTTTCTTCAAAAATTTCCGCATCGGGTTTGAATGTAACCTTTGTACCTGTTTCTTGTGTCTCCCCAATGACTTTTAACTTCCGGGCAGTATAACCCCGCTCAAAACGAATATTATGGACCTTGCCATCTTGTTTAACTTCTACTTCTAAGTAAGCACTGAGGGCATTTACTACGGAAATACCTACACCATGAAGTCCCCCAGATACTTTATAACCACCACCACCAAATTTACCACCAGCATGTAAAATAGTGAGTACAACTTCGACAGCAGGCATACCATTTTCTTTCATAATCCCCACTGGAATACCACGACCATTATCAGAAACAATCACACTATTATCATGACAAATCGTCACATCTATTTTATTACAATGTCCAGCTAAGGCCTCATCAATACTATTATCAACGACTTCATACACCAAATGATGTAACCCGCGAGCGGAAGTACTACCAATATACATACCTGGACGCTTACGAACAGCTTCTAAGCCTTCCAATACTTGTATCTGGGCAGCTCCATAATCACCATCTACTGCTATATCTTGCTCAATACTCATTATTAACCTCCAACCTAAAATCAACGCTATTTATGTATATTTATACATTTAATATGGAATTAGAAACGATAAAATTATTTGCTCTTTTATGTAATGTCAATGATGAAATTCCTGATAAATAGACAACTTTCGTTGTAATGATAAAACTTTTAGCATTTTCTTCTGAAATATCAACAATTTTTTTTTCATCTTGCATTTTATTTAAAAACTCTTTATTAATGCCTGATTTTCCTGACTTTAAATCAGTAATGGCAATCACATCACTGAGCGGAACAACCATATTAGCGCCTAGATGTAAAAACATTACTTTCTCCTCCTAAATTTATCTAATGTCTTTTTTATGACCGCTTCATTGATAGCCTCAATTTTAGCACCTGTAGTTAACATAATAAAAATCATTATATTAAATTTATCGTTATCTCCATCCTGAATGGCTCTACCGATGGATGATACTAAGGTATATTTTGCCTGGTGAAATTCTTCATCAGTGCAAGGAATATGCTCATTTAGTGCATTATGATGTATCCAAGGAATTTCTTTTAACGTACCAATAATCTTAGTGATGACTTCATTTTTTTTAGCCAACTTACATACACTACAATTGCTACTATCTGGTGGACATAAAACAGTGCAACTGGCACATTGGTGCCAGTTATTTTGTTTTTTTATTTTTTTTAAGACAAAATCTTTGCGCATAATCCGCAATATTTTTTGCCGCAAATATTTATCTTGGACATGTTCAACTGTTTCCTGAATGACCTTTAGATCACAATCATCTAACTTGGTGGCACTTAATTTATATTTTTTAGTGGGCTGATCATCATCTGATATATTTTCTATATTTTGATTGTTTTTCACGGCTCCTGCTTTAAATCGAATATCTAAAACCAATTTTTCGCCAATAAAACTATTAATTTTATCCATGATACTTTCTTTCATCATGGATAAATGATGACACCATACTGAATTATTAACGCCAATCACTAAGATTCCACTTTGTATAATAACTGGATAAGTATGAATAGCAATCTTATCACCGACAATCTTTTTCCAATGTACAATGACTGCTTGGGCATTGTATTTTTTTTGCAGGCCCATATTTTTAAGAGTCATTGGAATAAGATTTTCTATTATTTGCATATTGCTCACTCCATAATAATACCATTTGCTACTTTGTGAAATTCTCCAAATTTATTATCAGGAAAATACTTTTTCTCAGTTGCCGTAATAAAGGTCTGTATACGGTCTTGAATAAATGCTATTAAATGTTCTCGACGCGAAGCATCCAGTTCACTCATCACATCGTCGAGTAATAAAACGGGATACTCCCCTGTTTCCGATTTAATAAATTCAAGTTCGGATAATTTTAAAGCCAGTACTCCAGTACGTTGCTGCCCTTGAGAGCCAAATGTTCTTAGGTTAATACCATTGACTGATAAAATTAAATCATCTCGATGGGGGCCTACGCTAGTCGAACCACGATAAATATCATGTTGACGTAATTCTACTAATTTTTTTCTATATTCGTCAGCTAGATTTTCAATAATATTTTCATCGATACCATGTTTATGGTAAATAACTGTTAAGTTTTCTTTATTATCGGTAATCTTGCGATGCATTAAATTTGCTAGCATTGCTAATTTTTTAATGGCAATTTGCCGTTTTTTTACGATCTGACTTCCTATCGTTGCTAATTGTTCATCCCAAGCATCTAGCATTTCTGCTTTTTCGGTATGTTCTCTAATTTTCTTCAGCAGTGTATTGCGTTGGGCTAAAATACGATTGTATTTTAGCAATTGCTGATAATATGCGGGACTAATTTGTGATATTTCCATATCTAAGAATCGTCTACGCATAGTAGGCATACCTTTGATTAGCATTAAATCTTCAGGAGAAAATAAGACAACATTGAGTAATCCAATTAATTCCTTAGGCTTTATTGTGTAGTTATTATTGATAATTTCTTTTTTTTGATTGGTATTAAACTTTAATACTATACTATTTTCAATGGATAAGCGAGAAAAAAATATGCTAATACTAGCACTGTCTTGCTGCCAACGAATGAGTTCAGTATCAGTGTTCGTACGATGAGAATGTCCCATGGCAGCATAATAAATTGCTTCTAAGATATTTGTTTTACCTTGGCCATTATCACCAATAAAAATATTGATACCATGGGTAAAAGTTAAAGTAAGGTTGATATAATTACGAAAATTTCGGAGTATTAGTTTATTTACTTTCATGGTTACACCTTTTATTCAGCCATAACTTTCCATTTTCCCATATCTTTAATTTCAATAATATCACCAGGATGAATTTTCTTGCGACGTTCATGGATTTGTTGACCATTTAAGGTAATTAAACCATCATCAAGAAATAATCTAACTTGTCCACCTGTTCCCGCAATACCGGCCCATTTAAGTAACTGATCTAATTGTATTGTTGGTGTTGTTATTTCGATAATTTCCATCTAATTTATCCTCACAGGTGTAATGATGTAGTTATAGGTATCATCATCAGTAGGCCTGATACTAGCTGGGCTTAGCGGGGTATTCAGTGAAAAGATAAGTTGTTCACTCGTAATATTTTTTAAGATGTCAGTGACATATTTAGCATTAAAGGCAATTTCTATTTCATTGCCTTTCATGATACTATCAACCGTTTCACATGCTTTACCGATATCAGGGTTGTTTGATGTAATGATAACACAATCATTTTTAAAAGCCAATTTAATAATATTATAGTCAGTATCTCGAGCGAGAAGTGATACACGTTCTACAGCATCCATAAAGTCATGTGTGTTAATTTTTATGGTGGTAGCAAAATTGGGTGGAATGACTTTATTGTAATCGGGAAAATTTCCTTCAATGAGACGAGATAGGATATACACATTGTCAAAAGCAAATGATACATGATTTTTTTGATAATAAATCGTTACATCCATGGGGATATCTGAAATCATAACACGTGCTAATTCATTTAAAATTTTAGAGGGAATAATCATTTTAACAGTGTTAATATTATGACCAATATGATCTTTTTTTATGGCAATTCGATGGGTATTGGTGGCTGCCATTGTTATATTATGCTGATCGACTTCTAATAAGCCACCAGTAAAGATAGGTTTTGATTCATCATTAGCACAGGCAAAAACTGTTTTTTTGATCAGTTCGCGTAAAATATTATCTTTGACTATTAATATCGTATCACTTGTTGGCTTGTTTAATACAGGAAACTCTTCTGCTGGTAAACTTAATAAATTAAATTGAGCTTGGTTAGAAGTAATTTTTATGGTTCGGTCTTCCAGAGAAGAAGCGATTTCCACGTTGTCTCCTGGTAGTTTGCGGATTATTTCTTGCAGATAGCGTCCAGATAAGACAATATCACCTGGTTCGTCTACAGTAGCATCAATAATACAACTGATGCCAATTTCATAATTAGTAGCTTGTAATTCAATGGTTGTACCTTTTGCTGATAAATAGATACCTGTCAATATTGGCATAGGTGTTTTAGTGGCAATTGCTTTTTGTACGGTTTGTATGGCGTGGTTTAACAGATCTTTTGTGCAGGAAATTTTCATTTTATGACCTCCGTTGGTATATTAATACTAAAAGCTTCGTTTTTATATAAAATAGTCGTAATAGTAGTAGGGCCTGTAGATATGTTGATAAAGGGAGTCAGGCCTTGTCGATTAGTAGCGAGGCATGTTAACAAGTTGTCAGTAAGTAATAGAGGAGTTATCCACAAATCCACAGGGTTTTACTTTAATTAAGTTAATAACAAATAGTCTACAGGAAAGAACTAAGGTTATTAACAGAGATATACACTTTTATGACGAAAATAGTGATTAGTGTTAGTAAAATAGCGGATTATACACTATCTAGAGAGCTAGACTGATTAAGTATTTTCTATTTTTTTGATTAATTCTTTAATAGTATTACTTAATTTTACATCTTCGTTCCGTTCACGACTTATTTTTTCACAGGCATGAATGACTGTCGTATGATCACGACCACCAAACATTTCCCCAAGACGTGGCAAAGAAGTTTCAGTTAATTCTCTGGCTAGGTACATAGCAATTTGTCTTGGGTATGACACATTACGTGTCCGTCGTTTGGCTAGTAATTCATCAACTTTAAGCTTGAAATAAGAAGCGATAATTTCTTGAATGAGTTCAACGGTAACTTGTTTAGGTTTACCTTGGGGAAATATATCTTTTAACGCTTCTGTTGCCAGATCAATGTCTACCGTCTGGTTTGTCAGTGAAGCGTAGGCTATGACACGGATAAAGGCACCTTCTAGTTCACGAATGTTATTATCAATGCGACTGGCAATATAAACCATAACATCATTTGGCACATTTAAGTGCTCCATCATGGCTTTTTTGCGCAAAATAGCAATGCGTGTTTCTAAGTCAGGAGGTTGAATATCTGTAATAAGTCCCCATTCAAAGCGTGAGCGTAAGCGATCTTCTAATGTTTGAATTTCACGGGGAGGCCGATCACTAGACATAATAATTTGTTTATTGGCTTCATGCAGAGTATTAAAGGTGTGGAAAAACTCTTCTTGGGTATGTTCTTTTTTTGATAAAAATTGAATATCGTCAACTAATAAGACATCGATATTTCGATATTTTTGCCGAAAACTTTCTGGATTACCATCGCGAATGGAATTAATTAATTCATTTGTGAATTTTTCACTAGAAATATACAGGAGTTTGAGCTTTGGATGATTTTGCAAAATTCGATGACCAATGGCATGCATAAGATGGGTTTTACCAAGGCCAACGCCACCATAGATAAAGAAGGGGTTATAGGCGTTAGCTGGTGCTTCCGCAACGGCTAATGAGGCAGCGTGGGCCAGTCGATTGGAATTACCAATAACAAAGGTTTCAAAAATATATTTTGGATTGAGGATGGCCATTGAATCATCGGCTGTTGTGAGTTGTAGAGATAATTTTTGTTCCGAATCAGGAGAGGGTTTATATATTTGGGATTGAGTAGCATTCCGCATGGTTGTTTGTGAGCGGGTTATTATTTTCGGCTGCTCTGGTTGTAAAAACTGTTCGGGGATGTTTTCTATTTGAACAGTGCTAGCGACTTGCTCTTCACTACTATCATTTTTATTAATTTTATCTTCAACATCTAAATTAATAAAAACCACATCCAAAGGTTTGTTGGTAATGAAATGGACAGTAGATAAAATTATAGGTAGGTATCTTGATTCAAGCCATTCTTTGATAATTTGTTTAGGTGTGCCGATCTCCAAGGTGGTTTCAGTCAAATTTAGTGGGATGGTTGGTCTGAGCCAGGTATCAATCATGAGTTTAGATAATTCTTGTTCTAATTTTTTTAATACCTGCTCCCACACTAATGTTGCTTGTAGGGTATCCATACATTCAATCCTTTCTGCTTTACAAATAATAAATAGTTATTTGGGTTTGGAAATGAAATTGATTAAGAAAAGGTTAGAGTATAGAGGTAGTAGGTTTAGCGTTAATACTATTTTTATACGTTACAAATAAACATATCAACAGAATTTACGAACAGGCAAGAAAGTTATCCACATAGTTATCAACAGTTGTTCATAACTATGCAAGAGGAAAACTTTTTAGCGAAAAAAAAATACACGAGGGAGGGGGATAAAGATTTCCCAGTCTTGTATTTATCAGTTATAATAGAGTTATTATAAGATGTGGATAAAGATGTTAATAAAATATTAAAAATGTTAATAACTTTGAATATATGTAGATAACTAACATATAAAAAAAGAGATGTTAATAACTTATTGATATTATATTAACAAAAACAGTACAAGTTATCAACAGGTTTTTACAAAATAGAGCATGAGGTGAAAAAAAATATAAGTGAATTAGGGAAAAGATGATTGTAAAAATCTTGACACTTGACTGAGATCTAGTCTATAATGTTTAGTAGTTAAAAATAGGTATTTTAACGCAAAAGCTTTCGCATTTTAGCAAGGAGGTGTAAATAAATGAAACGTACTTATCAGCCAAACACATTATGGAGAAAAAGAACTCATGGCTTCCGTGAACGTATGAAAACCAGGGGTGGCCAATTGATTCTCAAGAAAAGACGTGCTAGAGGCAGACGCAAATTATCTGCATAGTAGGTCCCTTGAAGAGGCTTATTTTGTCCATATGGCGGGATGATGAACTGTGATATATAAGTTATCTAAACAAGGGATGTTGCATAAAAATAAAAAAATTCAGGTTGTGTACAAGTCTGGTCGATCTTATGCTAATCGCATGGTTGTACTCTATGTACTGCCCAATCAGGATAATGTACGACGAATTGGGTTTGCTGCAGGTAAAAAATTGGGTGGTGCTGTAGTACGTAATCGTGTTAAACGACTGCTACGTGAATCTTATCGGTTAAACCAATTTCAGCTCATTAATGGGGTTGATCTCGTGTTAGTCGGTAGACAAGCTGCAATCAAAGCTGATCGTATGGCTGTGGCCAAAGCTTTTTTAAATTTGTGCAATAAGGCAAAAATATTGGCAAAGTAGGTAGTGAGCAATGAAACAAATAACAATAGTGTTGATTCAATGTTATCGTTTATTTATTTCACCGCTAAAACCACCTACTTGCCGTTTTATGCCGACTTGTTCAGAGTATGCATTACAGGCAATTGAAAAATATGGGATACTTCGCGGGGGGAAAATGGCAATTAAACGGATTTTACGTTGTCATCCATTTCATCCTGGCGGTTATGATCCTGTTTGATATATAATATGTAATAAATTCCATTGATAAATTCTAATTAATAAAGTTGTTACTATAAATTGATTTTAAAATATGTAATATTAAAAAAATTGGTTTATTCCAAATTAATACTGAGGATGTGAGATTTTGGTTTTGTTTGATTCCGCGATTGGTCTTTTACAGGATTTACTAACCTTTTTTTACGGTGTTACAGGAACTTTAGGCATTGCCAATTATGGTATAGCCATTATTTTGATTACGTTAGCCATAAAATTAATACTCTACCCATTAACCTTAAAACAAGTTAAAGGTATGAAGGCTATGCAAGAATTGCAGCCTAAAATGAAAGAATTACAGGAAAAATACAAAGGGAATTCTGAAAAATTAAATAAAGAAATGGCTATTTTATATAAAGAATCGGGAGTGAATCCATTAGCTGGTTGCCTACCGTTAGTTGTGCAAATGCCAATTCTTATGGGAATTTTCTATGCCATTCGTGATTATCAGTATGTGAATATCCCAAGTTTCTTATGGATTACGGATTTGTCAGGACCCGATCATCTTTATATATTACCCATATTGTCCGCAGCGACTACGTACATTCAGCAAAAGCAGACAACTACTGATACCAATCAACAAGCTAAGATGATGATGAATTTAATGCCATTATTTATTGGTTATATCAGCATTACTTTTCCTGCTGGTCTGGTACTCTATTGGGTAGTAAGTAATCTTTTCCAGATAACCCAACAGTGGTGGATGTACCGTGGTGCACCTCAAAAATAAGGGAGGCTAATTAACACGATGACTTCTATGAAAAAAACTGGAAAAACCATTGAAGAGGCGATAGCTTTAGCTTTGAGTGAACTCGAAGTCAGCATAGATCGTATCGATTATGAAGTGTTAGAAGCGCCAAGCAGGGGATTTCTTGGTTTTATTGGTACTAAATTAGCTAAAGTACGCGTGACAGTTAAGCCAATTGATCCTTTGAAAGTTGCCCAAGATTTTTTAGAAAATATTTTCACCTTAATGAAATTAGAAGTACAAATCGAAAAAATAATAAAACAAGATAATACTGTTTTTAATATCCGTGGTAATGATCTTGGAATATTAATTGGTAAACATGGACAAACTTTGGATGCCTTACAATACTTAACCAATTTGACAGCCAATCGTGATACGGAGACTAAGGTTCGGATTGTTCTTGATGTGGAAGATTATCGGCAACGTCGTGCGGAAACCTTAAGTCGCTTAGCTTTTAGGTTAGCAGATAATGTAAGGCGCCGTGGCGAAAAAGTAGTATTAGAACCTATGAGTTCTAACGAACGTAAAATTATTCATATGGCTTTGCAAAATGATCAGCGGGTTGTTACCTATAGTGAAGGGGACGAACCTTATCGAAAAGTGGTTATTGCATTAAAAAAATAAATTCATAGAGCAAAACCCAGTAATAATTAATTATTACTGGGTTTTGCTAGTAAAATAGGGCGTTTCATTTGTTACTATTATAAATAATTCCAGATGATGTGTGAGAAAATAGGTAGAGTTATGAGAGAATAAGGAGGTGCTATCGTGTTTGAGGATGAGACTATTAGTGCAGTAGCCACGGCAGCGGGTGAAGGGGCTATTGGTATAGTTCGTTTAAGTGGCAATCGAGCCATTGAAATTATTAGTGAACTTTTCCAAGGTATTAGCGGTAAAAAACCGGCAGAGATTGATTCACAGAGAATGTCGTATGGGCATATTGTAGATCCTGAAAATCAAAAGACCATTGACGAAGTATTAGTCCTTATTATGAGAGGACCTAGGTCTTATACGCGCGAAGATATTGTGGAAATTCATTGTCATGGTGGGGTGGTGCCACTGAGAAAAATCTTGGAGTTAACCATTAGATATGGAGCTAGGCTAGCTGAGCCTGGCGAGTTTACTAAGCGAGCTTTTCTCAATGGTCGGCTTGACTTAGCCCAGGCTGAAGCTGTCATTGATATTATTAGGGCCAAAACAGACGCATCATTACGTATGGCCTTAGGGCACTTAGCAGGAGCATTATCTGAAAAAATTCGGATGATCAGGCATAATATTTTAGGAATGATTGCTAATCTCGAAGCAACGATCGATTTTCCGGAAGAGGATATCGAGGAATTAACAGCCCAAGAGGTTAAAACTGCAGTGGCTTTCGTCTTAGAAGAAATTGATCATTTATTGGCAACCAAGGAAGCTGGAAGGATACTCAGGGAAGGATTGGAAACGGTTATTATTGGTAAACCCAATGTGGGGAAATCCAGTTTGCTCAATGCCCTGCTGAAAGAAAAAAGAGCCATTGTGACAGATGTACCAGGTACAACGAGGGATGTTATTGAGGAATTTGTTAATGTTAGGGGCATACCCCTCAAAATTGTGGATACAGCGGGTATTCGCGAAACGACAGATATTGTTGAAAAACTAGGTGTGGAAAAAGCTAGGGAATATAGTGCCACAGCTGATTTAATCCTTATTTTACTTGATGCATCGGTGCCTTTATCGGCGGAAGATCGAGAGGTGCTGGAGTTACTTCCGGGGCGCGAGGCTATTATACTGATCAATAAGAGTGATTTGCCTACCCTTTTAAATATGGACGAGGTTTGTACATATGCCCAACATCACCAAGTCATCAACATATCCGTCACAGAAGGTAAAGGTTTATCTGAGTTAGAGCAAGCTATTTTTGATATGGTATATGGTGGACAAATTCAGCAAAAAGAAGGAGCCTTTATTAACAATCTGCGGCAAGCTAGTTTACTTGAGCAAGCTAAAAGTCATTTAAAGGCAGTATTGATCACCATTGAGAATGGTATGCCTCCCGATTGTATTGTCATTGACTTACGAGATTCTTGGGAAATACTAGGTGAGATTACGGGTGATACAATAGGTGGGGATATTATTGAGCAGATTTTCGCCAACTTTTGTATTGGTAAATAGGGGAGAGATAGATTATGTTTATTGCAGAACAGTACGATGTAATTGTGATAGGTTCAGGACATGCTGGGTGTGAATCAGCTTTGGCGGCAGCTCGCCTCGGGTGCAAGACCTTACTCGCTACCCTTAATATGGATAATATTGCATTAATGCCATGTAATCCATCAGTGGGTGGACCCGCTAAAGGACATTTGGTCAGAGAATTGGATGCTTTAGGTGGAGAAATGGGGATCAATAGTGATAAGACAAGCTTGCAGATGCGGATGCTGAATACCAGTAAAGGGCCGGCCGTACATGCCCTCCGGGCACAAGCTGACCGAAAATTATATCAGTTGATGATGAAAGAAACCATTGAGAACCAGGAAAATCTGGATGTTAAGCAGTTAATGATTGATAAACTGTTGGTTAAAGACAACCGAGTCTATGGGGTCGAAGTAGAAACGGGTGAAGTTTATTCTGGCAAGAGTATCGTACTGGCTACGGGCACGTATTTAGGTGGGAAAATTATTATTGGTGAACTTGCCTATCGTGGTGGACCCAGTGGACAACGAGCGTCAGAAAAATTGACAGCTTCTCTTCGCGAATTTGGTATTCGTATTATGCGCTTTAAAACAGGCACTCCGGCCAGAGTCGATAAAAGATCCTTAGATTTTTCCAAGATGAGTATTCAACCTGGGGATGAAGAGGTTCATAATTTTTCATTTATGAGCGATATTACAACGCGCCAACAACTACCTTGTTGGTTGACTTATACCAATGAACGGACACATGAAATTATCCGCAATAATTTACATCGGGCTCCCATGTATACAGGTATGGTGGAAGGGGTCGGACCTAGATACTGTCCATCGATTGAGTCGAAAATTGTACGATTTTCAGAAAAACTGGCCCATCAGTTGTTCATTGAACCAGAAGGTTATAATACCCAAGAAATGTATGTGCAAGGAATGTCGACCAGTTTGCCCATTGATGTTCAGTATGAATTTTTGCGCACAATTGCTGGTATGGAACATGTGAAAATTATGCGTCCTGGTTATGCCATTGATTATGATTGTATCGATTCTACCCAGCTGAAGCCATCCTTAGAGTTTAAGAAAATTCAAGGACTGTTTGCGGCAGGGCAGATTAACGGAACATCAGGTTATGAAGAGGCGGCGGCCCAAGGGCTGATTGCTGGGATTAACGCTGCTCGCTTTGTTCAAGAGCAGGCTGCCTTTACGTTATCACGAGCGGATGGTTATATTGGCGTGCTCATTGATGATTTAGTGACAAAAGGTACAAATGAACCTTATCGTATTATGACATCTCGGGCTGAATACCGGCTTATTTTGCGCCAGGACAACGCGGATCTTCGTTTAACGGAGAAAGGGCGGCAGATTGGATTGGTAAATGATGACCGTTATGCTCGGTTTGTCGTTAAGCGGGATGCAATTGCTGCTGGGCTAAACCAATTGCGTACAACGGTTATTACGCCAACGCCTGAAAATCAGTTAAAAATGCAGGCAATGGGCACACCTGAGCTACGCACGGGTATGACATTGTATGAATTATTGCGTCGTACGGAAATTAGTTATGTGCTGTTACAGGAGCATTTTGATCTACCCGCTCTTAATTTGCTTGTACAACAACAAATTGAGATTGGGACTAAATATGAAGGTTATATTAATAAACAACTTGAACAGGTAAAGCGGGCGGCTAAGTTAGAAGAAAAATTACTCCCGACGGATCTTGATTATATGAATTTATGTGGTTTGGCGGTGGAAGCTCAGGAAAAATTAAATGATATTCGTCCTTTATCTGTGGGACAGGCCTCGCGGATTTCTGGGGTTACGCCTGCTGATATTAGTATTCTGATGGTTTATTTGGAACAGTGGCGCAGAGGGAGGGAAGGGGCAAGTGATATTTAGAGAGATATTAGAGCAAGCGGCCAGTGAGTACGGCGTGCTGTTGACCCATGAACAAATAATAGCTTTCACTCGATATTTCGAAACCTTGGTGGAATGGAATGAAAAAATTAATTTAACGGCCATTACTGATCCTCAGGATGTTGCGGTTAAGCATATGATCGATTCTTTATCTTGTTATGATGCAACAATTTTTAAAAAAGGGGCGACGGTTATTGATGTAGGTACAGGAGCTGGCTTTCCTGGCTTGCCTCTTAAGATTTTCAGGCCGGATATTAAATTAACATTATTTGACTCTTTAAATAAAAGAATATTATTTTTGCGAGCTGTCGCCGATGTCTTGGGAATTACTGACATTGAATTTATTCATAGTCGAGCCGAAGATGGTGGCAAAAGTAAACTGTTCCGAGAACGATATGATGTAGCTGTGTCTAGAGCTGTCGCTCGATTGAATGTTTTATGTGAATGGTGTCTTCCATTTGTGGCCGTAGGGGGCTTTTTTATTGCCCTTAAAGGCTCTCAGTACAGCATGGAGGTTGATGAGGCTCAGGGGGCACTACAACGCTTAGGAGGGGAAATTACTAAAATACAGAATATTAAACTGCCTGGCCTTGACGATGTGCGGGCTGTCATTTATATAAAAAAAATAAAAAAGACTCCACCTAGTTATCCGCGGCGTCCGGGAACGGCAGAAAAAAATCCATTATAGGTAATAGAATTTTAAAGGAACTAAAATAATAATGGCGAATATTACCATATTAATGGGCTATTATAGCTAAGGCGGTGTATGAATGAAAAATTTTGCCAGATTATTGGGGCTAAGCTCAGCTCCACTTGAAATAGTCGCTCAGGATAAGGATGAAAAAATCCTTGCAGAGGATACGAATACGATACATACAATTGAGACGGTTACTACGATGGATGATGCAGAAAATGTATCTCAAGTTAATGTGGATGATATTACGCCTAATCCATTTCAGCCACGTAAAATTTTTAATAATGATTCTCTGCAAGAATTAGCGGCTTCAATTCATGAGTATGGCGTTATTCAGCCATTAATAGTACGTATTACAGCCAATGGCTTTGAACTGGTGGCTGGAGAACGACGGCTCCGCGCGTCGAAATTGGCAGGGCTCAATCAAGTCCCGGTGATTGTCAAAGAATTTACGGATAAAGAAGTAGCCGAACTTGCCATGATTGAAAATTTACAGCGGGAAGATTTGCATTTTTTAGAAGAAGCTGAGGGATTTCAACATCTCATTCAAAGTTTTGCTTTTACTCAGGAAGAATTAGCTAAACGGATGGGAAAAAAGCAGTCAACAATTGCCAATAAATTACGATTGCTCAAATTAACACCAGAGGTACGTGCTGTAGTGGCGACGGAGAAGCTGACTGAACGTCATGCTCGTTCACTACTTAAGATAAATGAAACTAGACTTCAGTTGGAAGTATTGGACATTATAAGGGACAAGGGGTTGAATGTTCGGGAAACAGAGGAACTGATTGAGGAGTTCTTGGAAGATATTTCTGATCAAATTGAACAAAAAAATAAACCTAAACGTAAGATCGTAAAAGTCATTAGGGATGTGCGAATTTTCATTAATACCATCAATAATGTGGTGGGGGAAATGAAAAAAATAGGGCTTAAAATCAATATGACCCAAGAACAAGATGAGGATTATATTCATATTAAATTACGTATTCCTAAGCGGAAATAATCTGATGACATAACATAAAGGGTACCTGACAATTGTCAGGTACCCTTTATGTTATGTCATCATCTGCTTCTTAGTAAATGACAATGCGTTTAATTTTTGTAGTCGGGGGAATTGTGGTAGGGTCGTCAGTGTCGAGCCATTCAGTAGGGATAGCGCCTTTGGTTAGATCAAGTTCAAAGAGCATTTTAATGCTTTTTACAAGGAGAAAAGGGGAATTGTTGATTACTTTTATATCATTGATTGTATATTGATTACGAATATCGCCCACCGTAGATTTAATCGAGATTTGTTTATCGGTTGAAAATTGTTCATCATCGGTACTAATTGTGGAAACAAGTTTTAGCGTGCCACTGGATAATTCTAATTCTACAGTAGGATTATGTTGGTTATTAAGATAAAGAGTGGCGATTGTTTTTTTACTACCATCAATATATTTATCCCTCACAGTAAGGGAGGGATATTTTTTTTGTAGATCTGCCAGGGGCATGCCGATTTGTATGAGACCAGCTTTGCCCACCGTTAGTCGACTTTCGGCAGCAATCGGGGAAGGTGATTCTTCGATTGCTAGCAGTTTAGTAGGACGAAAGGGAACTTTGGGAGGAAGCTTGACGTCTTTTGAGGGGCCAAGGGTCGGGTCGGCACCAGCATTTTTTAGAATTTCAGATATTTTGGCATACTGTTTCGAATAGGATTCCAGAAGTGCGGTACGCCCATTAATATCTTGTAGATTGGGATTGGCTCCAGATTCAAGTAACATGGTTACAATATCTTCAGCACCCATGACCGATGCCTGCATTAAGGCCGTTTTGCCGTACTTATCTTGGAGATTGACGGTAGCTTGCCGGGCAAGGAGGGTTTGGACCACGTCATATCTTTTATAAAAAGAGGCGGCGATGAGCGAACTCCATCCATCGGTAGGGCGTATGGCATCGACTGACATACCGGCATCTAAAAAGGCAGTAACGATCTCTGTATCCCCACGACCCGCATAGATAACAAGATTTTTTGCTTCAAAAGTAATGCCTAATTGGGTGAGCTTTTCAAGAGGTGGTTGGGATGCACTGTGATGATCAGCCATTTTAATACCTAGATAGGCACTAAGGCCAATTACTAATGCAAACAGGATAAAAATTGCCAGGACTATTTTTTTTGTTAGCTGTTGTTTTAATGTCATGAAAAAGAGTCGAGGACTTTTTTTTATTGGTAGCACTATTTGTTGCGTTGGTATGGGGGTTATTAATTCTTCGGTTACTGGCGGAGCTTTTGGTGTAGGGCTACCAGGACCCGACAGCTCTCGATTGGCAGTGGCCAGTAGCGCATCAAGTTCTGTCTGATTTAGTTCTAATTCATTTTTCATATGCTATTCCTGCCTATTCGTTAGCTAATTTATAAATTTAAAAATCCAGGTATTTGGAACACAAATTCTTGATAAGGTCTAGAAAATCCTGCATTTTTTTAAAAATAGACAACAAAATCATAAAAATGACACAATATTGTTGGATATTGTGTCATTTTTTGCAATATAAGACGTCAAGTACTTTAGTTGTTAAGAGATTTAGATTGAGTTACTGCTGCAATAAGTTGTTTTGCGATCAAGACGGCTTCCACGCCATTTTCGGCATAGGCATCGGCGCCTGCTTCTGTGGCGTATTCGGCGGTAACGACTGCACCACCGACCATGGTCTTAGTTGTACAACCTGCGGCTTTGAGTGCAGCAATGGTAAAATCAATTTGTGTCATGGTGGTTGTCATTAGGGCGCATAAACCAACAATGTGAGCATGATGATCAATGGCAGCTTGTACAATGGTTTCAACAGGCACGTCTTTACCTAAATCAATAACGGTAAAACCGCTATTTTCCAATAAGGCAGCGACGATATTTTTACCGAGATCATGTATATCACCTTTTACGGTGGCTAAAACAACGGTACCCAGACTGGTAATGGTATGAGCCGGTAGAATTTGTTTAATTGTAATGAAGGCAGCACGCATGGTTTCGGCAGAGAGTAATACTTGAGGTAAGAAGCAGCGACCAGAGCCAAAGGCTACACCCACTTCATTCATGGCTGCGGTTAAGCCTTCTTCGGTAATGATATTTGAGGGTATGCCTTCATTGATAGCCTGCTGGATTAAAGGAATGACAGCTTCTTTTTCACCAGATATAACAGCATAACGGATTTGCTCCACAATGCTTTTTGGTGCGGTAGTGGTGGTAGCAGATGGTTGCAATGGACTATTTGGTGCATAGTGCAGACTGTAGGCTCTGCCGTTGGCATCATGGCCGAGGAGTGCTGCTGAGGCTGCTAAGGTGTCTTGCATGATGGAGTCATAGGGGTTTAAAATAGGGGCATCAAGTCCCGAGACGAGCGCCATTGCACAAAAGGTAGCATTAATAAGATCTCGACGGGGTAGACCAAAGGAAATATTGCTAAGTCCCATGGTTGTGGGATAGCCTAGCTGTTCACGGTATAGCTTTAGTGTGGCAAGTACTTCTCCGCCGGCCTTGGCATCGGCGGCGGCAGTTAGTACTAAGGCATCAAGAACAAAATCTTGTGGTCTTAGACCTGCTGCTAGAGCGGCATGAATAATTTGTCGATTAATATTGAGTCGCTCTTGGGCAGTGTTTGGTACGCCACCTGGAGCAATCGGCAGGCAAAGAATGGCGGCTCCATATTTCTTGGCTAAGGGTAAAAATGTTGCTAGCCGTTCAGGTTCCGCGCTGACTGAATTAATAAGAGCGCGGCCAGGGTAAGCCTTAAGACCTGCCTCTAGGGCCTTTGGATCAGTAGTATCGATGACGAGAGGGGCATCAACGAGCATTGATAATTCTCGTATGGCATGTTCCATGGCATGGGCCTCGTTAATTCCAGGAACACCCATATTAACATCTAGAATGTGAGCACCTGCACGGAGTTGAGCTAAGGCTTCTTTTTTAACGGATATAAATTGTCCAGCTTTAATATCCGCAGCCAATTGCTTGCGTCCAGTAGGGTTAATACGCTCACCAATAATGGCTGTTGGACAACCGGCACCAATATAGATGGTTTTGCTGCGGCTAGTCAGAGCTGTAGTTTTGAGTAGTGGCTGGATGGTGGGGAGTAAGGGGAAGTCTAGGTCTTTAACGGCTTCTTTAATTGCTTTAATATGGGCAGGTGTCGTTCCACAGCAACCGCCAATATAACGTGCACCAGCTGAGACTAACTGAGCAGCCCAGTTACCTATTTCCTCTGGGGTCATGGGGAAGATGGTCTGTTTGTTAATGAGTTTTGGCATACCCGCATTAGGCTGAATGCTGATAGGACAATTGGTAACACTTGCTATTTTTTGAACAATAGGCAATAACTGGGCTGGGCCTAAAGAACAATTTGCACCGATAATATCAGCACCCATTGCTTCTAAGATAATGGCTGCCGTTACAGGGTCTGTCCCAGTCACCGTACGACCGTCAGCTTCGAAAGACATTTGGCAAATAATGGGTTTTGTTGTTGCGGCTTTGGCGGCGAGTAGAGCGGCACGCATTTCTTGGATGTCAATAATTGTTTCAATAACAATCATATCCACACCAGCATGATCTAAAGCTGTAATTTGTTCGAAAAAGACTTCATAAGCATAGTCAAAAGTCAAATCACCCAGTGGTGCAATTAATTTTCCAGTAGGGCCGACGGAACCAGCAATTTTAGTAGTGGGATCGCAGGCGGCCCGGGCCGCCTGAACAGCGGCCGTATTGAGCAGGGTGACTTTATCTTGCAAGCCATAATGTGTTAATTTGATGCGGTTAGCACCAAAAGTATTGGTCTCGATAATATCTGCGCCACTCTCGATATAACGCTTATGTACTGCCGTTATGGCAGCAGGTTGCTCTATATTCCATAATTCGGGGCAAGCACCTGTAGGTAGACCGGCATCTTGTAACATAGTTCCCATAGCACCATCAAAAATATAAATCATCGTTTGTCATTCCTTTCTGGCGAGGCAGTTTATTTGTGGACATTGGGGGCAAGTTGTATCTTGGTACATATAACCAACGCTGGAGTCATTCTGATTAGCGGTAAGTCCAATGACCGCAGTAATTGATTTACGTGGCAACAGCATGCAGGACTCGGTAGCGATTAAATTGATTTCATGAGCATTGGCTAACTTTAAAATGAGAGGTTGAACAGTAATATCCCAATTTCCATAACCCGGGCTGAAGCGGGGGAGGGGCAGATAGCCTTGTAGGGCTGCTTGACGTTTGATAAATTCACAGACTTGGTTAGCGGCAACTTCTACGGCCGCTGTACCGGCTGCGTCTAACAGGAGTCCGAATGTATACTCACCGCTGGTAAAATATTCGTTGACTTGGGTTTCAAGTTTTGGACCGATGGTCAGTGCGATAACAACCACCTGAACAGAGCTCGCAAGATAATTAATAATTTTTGGTGCTTGTAAGGTAAGGGGCTCTGCTCCCATAATCGTTGAAGTACTGACATCATAATCATATATCTGCCAGGTTGCCTGAGGCTGTGCTAAGATATAGGCTTCAGTGCAGGCTTGGTCGAGTAAATGAGCAGGAAAATCTGCATATTGGTCGAGGCCTGAATAACGTTTTATTTCACTCATATTAAGAGGCTTTAATGCTGGATTATAGATTGGCATAATGTTCCTCCTCGTATTTTATAACCAATTTCACAATATGATTAGATAAACAATACACTAATAAATGATTATTTATGTAATAGTAGGGCTTCCGCGGCGATTGTTATTAAGAATAGTGAGTATCATGTATATAGTCTAACCAATTTAATGCTTTATTGAAAGAAATATATATAATAAGCCGCTTTCCTTGAGGAATGCGGCTTATTATATATAGCCCGTTCGTTCTTCTCATCTTTTGAATAAATCCAGATAAGAGAGATAATTATAAAATTGGAACTTATGATAAAGCAAAATACCATAAATGTCAATATTTTTATAAAGTTTTTAAGCGATTAGTGGTAATGAGGGGCTAATTATTTCTCTAAATCAGGACTTATCATTCCATACTCTGTTTTGGGCAGGAAATATTCTATAGAGTGTGGAATGAGTTATAGAGTTTATAGGAAATATATATAAGAAGATGAGGTGAATTAATTGGTAAAAGTTATTGCGATTGCTAATCAAAAGGGAGGCGTTGGTAAAACAACAACTTCTGTAAATTTAAGTGCTTGTTTAGCAGACTTAGGGAAAAAAGTATTATTGGTTGATCTTGACCCACAAGGTAATTCTACCAGTGGCTTTGGTTTTGATAAGACAAAGATCAAGCAGTCCGTATATGATATTTTAGTAAATGATATACCTGTGGAGAGTGTTATTCTAAGAACAGAAATTGATAATCTGATGATTTTACCAGCGACTATTCAGTTAGCTGGAGCAGAAATAGAACTAGTTTCCATTATGTCTCGAGAAACTAAATTAAAGCGTGTTTTAGATAAAATTAAATATGATTATGAATATGTTCTTATTGATTGTCCACCATCCTTAGGTTTGTTGACAATTAATGCATTAACAGCGGCTAATTCAGTACTTGTCCCCATTCAATGTGAGTTTTATGCTTTGGAAGGATTGTCCCAACTCATGAATACGGTTACATTGGTGCAGAAAAACTTGAATCCCGCATTATCTTTAGAAGGTGTAGTCTTGACCATGTTTGATGCACGGACTAATTTATCAATTCAAGTGGTGGATGAAGTTAAGAACCATTTTCGCCATAAAGTTTATCAAACTATTATTCCTCGTAATGTTCGTCTCAGTGAGGCACCTAGTCACGGTCAACCAGTCATCAGATATGATCCTAAGTCCAAAGGGGCACAAGTTTACTTTGAGTTAGCGAGAGAGGTGATTGATGATGAATAAAGGGCAACGAGGTTTGGGGCGAGGGCTTGATGCTTTATTTTCTGGGGGCAATAGTAGTGATGAACAACCCATTGTCATTAATATTCCAATGGCGCAGATTATTCCAAATAAGTTTCAACCACGGCGTGTCTTTGACCAAGAGGCACTCACAGAACTGGCACAATCAATCACACAATATGGGATATTGCAACCAATTGTCGTACGTAAGGTCTTAAATGGTTATGAATTAGTTGCTGGCGAACGTCGTTGGCGGGCATCCCAACAGGCCGGGATAGATGAAATTCCGGCGGCAATTAAAGAATATACAGATGGAGAAATGATTGAGATTGCACTCATTGAGAATATTCAGCGAGAAGATTTGAATGCCATCGAAGAAGCCGTGGCCTATCGCCGTTTAATGGATGAACTTTCCTTAACCCAGGAGGAAGTTGGCCGTAAAGTCGGGCGGAGTCGTTCTTTGATTGCTAATATGGTGCGTTTGTTAAACTTACATCCCACAGTACAAGACTATGTTTCACGTGGAACATTATCAATGGGGCAAGCCAGACCTTTGTTGGCTCTCGAAACAAAAGAGTTGCAGTTAGAAGTTGCAGACATTATTATTGAAGATGATTTATCAGCTCGTGGTGCGGAAGAACTAGTAAAACGCTTCACTGAAAGTCCTAAACAAGTTAAGCAACAGGAAAACACAACCGAAGAAAAAGGAATTTTCGTCATTGAAGCTGAGGATCGTCTAAAGCTAATTTTAGGAACACAGGTGAAAATTAAGCCTGGTAAGTTGAAAAGTAAAATTGAAATTGAATTTTATTCGCCAGAAGATTTTGAACGTATTCTAGATTTATTGAGCGGAC
>Ga0209123_1000510_pt1 | contig 49393 bp, 41 predicted proteins | sample BarGraIncu00431A_FD_184500 | JGI IMG/M metagenome (GOLD analysis project Ga0209123, IMG submission 184500) | Arctic peat soil microbial communities from Barrow, Alaska, USA - Barrow Graham LP Incubations 004-31A (SPAdes) (version 2) | ecosystem: Environmental > Terrestrial > Soil > Wetlands >...
TGCTCTGTATAAATAGTGACTTGGACACGGTCCACAATGGCTGGGAATTCTTCCTTTAATTTGCATAAAAGGAGCATCCCGAGGTCTTTCAATAAGAAGCCATTGGCCCTAGCCTCTTTGGAAACCCCTACCCACATCAAATCCCTTTGGGCCACGTGCCAAACACCTTCGCCATAGTTGGCAAAGTAATGAATTCGGCGCTCTAAAACGCCCTCAAAATCTGTTTGCCACTTACGTCCATAAACGTCTATCTTAATTCCCAAAGGCATTTTAGTTCCCTCTGGGACAGTATCGATATCAGGTCCGATGACCGTGACCTGACCGTCAACGACTTCATCAGCACCAACCGTGTTAATAAGTTCAAAAGCCGTAGAGCGTCCGCCGCCGAATTCGACGTAGGTATCGCCTTTGCGGATGGTTTCTCCCTCAAAAGCAGGTCCGAAGTTGATCGGAATCGGGATCTCAATGTTAGTTAATTTGATACCACGAACTTCCAAGGCCAAAGGAATAATCTTTTCATAGTCAGGCTCAGAGATATACCAATCTGGGATTTGCATATCCTCAGCTAGTACTTGATCTGTCAAAACTGGGAAGCCCATAAAGATGGCACCCATTTCGGCAGCTACTTTAACATCATCCAGCTCTCCTAGATGGAGAACAAAGGCGCGAATCCGACGACGCTGGTAATCACGATGGTTTTCTCGTTCTCCTGCAGGGATACCACCGAAAGCGGATCCTGCACGGAACGCATAGTTCACCGCATGAATTACCGACGTAAAGTTCCCTAAGGGGAACGCAATATAGTCTTCCCCGATTTTTACGTTTTCTTCCAAGCATTGTTCAATAATCTCGTCGCAAAGGAACATCATGAACCCTTTACCCATAAGGTTATCGACTAATTTCTTAGCAGCTTTAGAGTCTTTAGCGCGCCCAAGAATAACAGCAACACCTGGAATAGTCCAGTCAACCATCTTAATTCCATGTTTCCGTACAATTGGGTCACCCAAGAACCCCGTCCAAGGCTTAACTTTAGGATCATCTCCACGGAGATTCTTTACCGTCTCAATGATCTCTGCGGCATAAAGAACTGATTCTCCCCAAAGTCTAGCATTGTCAAAAGTCTGTTCTGTAGTAACTTGAGTACGCATGCGGTTCAGGATAGGAACCAACTCACCGAGTTGGGTCACTTTTTCCCCAGAAAGACACTCAATGACCGGCAGATGGTAAGCGGTATCTGGGTAACTAATCAGTTGTTCCGTACCAAAGTCTTTGATTGCACGATTCAGAAGAATTTCTGCATAAGTCATGGCAATTACCATACCGTCATAGGCTTTTCGAAGTAGTTTTTTAGGTTGTTTCGTAGGATCCTTAATGGCACCTTCGTAAATTTGTTCCATCGACATAATTACTATTCCTCCTTTCTTACCAACCTTGCGCTAACGTTGTTTCATTTTTTTCCGCAGTTCGTTTATGAACACCCAATTTCCAAGTACGATACTCAAGGGCATCTAAGATCTTCTTTGCACCAAGAAGAGGATCAACTTCAAAAATGAAATTTCCTCCAAAGACATCATGGGCAATTTGCGTCGTTATTCCATAGATAAGGTCACTACCCTCAAGCGGAGGCATAGATCCAACATGGACGGGAATTCCCATGGTCACACCATAAGAGCCAATAGCGATTGCTTTTTCATGCATGGCTTCTGGAGCAGAAGCAACATAGGGGACTTTAGGTGTATCGACACCTAGCTCATCGGCCATAGCCATCACTAAATCCATACCGCGGCTGTTATCGACACAGGAACCGATATGGAAGACTAACGGTAGACCCGTTGACAATTGAGGATTGGCTACTTCCAGGGTATTAATGAAGGCTTTAAGTCCTTCTCCTGCATATTCATCAATGGCCGCAGGTGACATAAGACCAAATTTAGCAAAGGCACCCGCGGAACAACCACTGGCAACAACAAAGACATCATTTTTCACAAGCTCTTTTAGAATTGTAATGTGGGATTCGTCTTGAAAACGTCTAAGATTATTACATCCAGCAAAGTGAACGACGCCTTTGATCTGACCGCTCTGGATGGCATCAGTTAGCACAGACATAGGACGTTCAGCGTTGATTTTTGAGAAAACGTCTGTAAGCGCTTCTACACTGAAGCCAGCAACAACCTTATGACGTTCGTTAGGAATGTTGATCTTATTAGGATCCCTTTGTTTGTGGGCATCAATGGCTATTTTGACGAGTTTCTTGGCATCATCCAACGCTGTGTCTATATTAAAGGCGATGTATTGGCTTCCAGGAATCTTCATAATAGCTTCTGTTGTTACAATTTTAGTATGGAAACATTCGGCAACGGTTTGAACTGAGGGATAAATACATTGAATATCAACAACCATCGCATCCAAGGCACCCGTCATGATGGCCATTTCTTGGGAAGCTGAAGAGGTTGCTAGGTAAACGCCTTCGCGCATCAGCAGCTCATTACCGGTACAGCAGATCCCGACAATGTTGATTCCTTCTGCTCCAACTTTTTTGGCGTCTTCTTTCATCAATTTAGCTGCAGCGACTACCATTTCACTCAGAACTGGGCTATGTCCATGGATTGCTATATTCACCATCTTTGGATTGATAACCCCAAGATTAGCCTCAGAGACAATAGGTTCGGGAATTCCGAACAAGACATCACTCATATTTGTTCCAATATAGGATCCGCCTAAATCGCAAAGCGCATTTTTGAGTCCTCCGAAAATAATGTTGACAGGATCAGCGTCAACGCCCATCGCTGTTTGGGCTATAATCTCTGTGATAGAACCGTCAATGGCTCTCGGCATAACATTGGTATCGTGGAACTTCTTGCGCCGGGCTTCGGTGAGAAAGGCATTTAGGAAAGCTAGTGGCTCATCTTTATGGCGACCAAAATCTTCATATCCTACTTCCACGACATCTTTAAGAATCTCCATGTTCTCGCGATTCACGGTGATACCCAGTTTTTCTGCGAGCTTCAGAAGCTTAGCGGGTGATTTAATTTCATAATCTGGGGCATTCCCTTCCGCTAAATCATTAGCAGCATGCAATACATGGCGGGCATGCTCTGAGTGGGATGCCGTTCCACCAGCAATGATACGGGCAAGATTACGGGCCACAATGGTATACGCGGTTGCTCCGCATATTCCGCGACTGCCAAGACCCTCTTCCTTCTTAACTCGGCAGGGGCCAGCAATACAAATCCGACAACATACTCCCTTATAACCAAACGTGCACTGCGGTTGTTGAGCAACTACACGGTCAAACACCGACTCAATCTTTCTATCCTGTACCATTTTCAGCATTTGAAGTGCACCGGGGTCTGTCGTACGCATGGGATTCTTAGGATCAACAACTCGTGGTGCATCGGATGGACGTGCAGTATGGGTTAAATCTCGATATCTTGGCATATTACAACCTCCTTTTTTATTTTGTGCTTTCTTTCACTTGTTGACTTAGAAGACTTTGTGATAGTCTTATTATACAATCTGAATACTACGCCATTATTGCACTTACCTAGTTTGCCTATGCCTCTTTGCTGTTGTTTACCTATGTGTTGTCTTGCAATAAGCTTTCTAATTCTTTCATTTTCCTTACACATCATTAGTCTAAGAGGGTACCCCTTCGTTGACGTTCTTCGAGGCCTAAGCTACAATGGATTATGGGATAAATGATAAGGATGGTCTATTATGTTTATTAAATTGAACAAAATAAGACTCAATACTCTCATCATACTTATTGTTACTAGTACCGTAAGTATATTAATGGCATTTTACTTTAGCTGGGATTTATATTCGCAAAACAAGCAAGGCCTCAATGACTTACACAACACGACTGTCTTAATGGCAAAACAACTAATGGCTACCCACATATTTATGGAAAATAACCAAGCTCTCATTAATAATGATAAAAATGGCAACTTTGAATTCAAAAATCTGATTCCTACGGTTGCTGTTCGTCAAATATCGGAAATCTTTAATCAAACGATGGGGTATACGTTCAAGCAAACGCGGCTAATTGTACGTAACCCCGTTAATAAGCCTGATCCCTTTGAGATCGATGTCTTAAACAAAATGACTCAAAATCCACAACTCACGGAGTTCGCTTCGATCGATAATTTAAACGGGAGTAAAGTCTATCGTTATATGGTCCCTCTCTATCATAGTGTTGCCTGTCTCACCTGCCATGGTGAACCAAAAGGCCAATTGGATGTAACCGGACATCCGAAAGAGGGGGCTCATCTTGGTGAATTAGCAGGTGCTATAAGCATCGTTGCCCCTTTGGATGGAATGTATCAAAACATACGTAACAGGCTTATCCAAGACTTTATATCTATTTTAATCCTTCTACTGGCGCTTACCGCTATACTCTATTTAGTCATTCGAAAAAACGTTGTCCGACCTCTGGAAGATGTAGTCAACCTATCCACGCGTCTAGGGAACGGATTGGCAATGCCTGAAGTTATCCCTAGTTCAAATTATGAAATTCACGTTCTTTATGATAGCTTTTTCGCCATGGCCTCAAAATTGAGGAATTCATACTCAAGCCTCGAGGCCAAGGTTGATGAGAGAACGAGAGAATTGCTCACCTCGAACGCCGAACTCATCAAAGCTAATAAGGTCAAATCTGAGTTTATTGCTATGATGAGCCACGAACTGCAAACCCCTCTGACTTCGATCATTGCCTATGCTGAAATTTTATTGGAAGAAGGCACTGATAATAAGGTAAACACTGAATATGTTTACGATATTTATGAGAGTGCTCTTCACTTATTAGATTTAATTACGGATATCTTGGATTTTTCAAGAATTCAAAATAACAAAGTCCGTCTCCATACCTCCCTTTTTGAAGTTTCGGAAGTTGGTATTGTGCTAGAAAAAATCTTCCAGCCTCTCCTTAAGAAAAAACAATTATCGTTCACACTCGATATCCCTGCCGAGTTGCCAGCCCTTGAAGCTGATAAAAATAAGATAAAACAAATATTAATGAATCTTTTAGCAAATGCCATCAAGTTCACTTCTGACGAGGGTCATCTTCACTTAAAAGTAGTTTACTTGCCTAGTACAGATGAAATCTTAATTTCGCTACGAGACACTGGTCGCGGTATTGAAAAAGATCACCTTTTAGCAATTTTCGATAAATTCACGCAAGCCGATCCACTTACGACTCGAGAGTTTGGAGGCTTAGGTTTAGGTTTAGCTGTGGCCCAGCAGATGGTACAATTACACGGTGGACGTATTTGGGTAGAAAGTGTCATCGGCGAAGGGAGTACCTTCTATTTTACCCTTCCGATTACTCCCCATAATATGATAAATTAACCTAGGACATACGTTTTGATTGATGTATTTTGGAATGGTGGTGTATCCGTGCAGAATATACTAGTGGTAGATGATGATCCTAAAATAGTAAAAATAATCGAACATTGTCTCTTACGGGAAGGTTATCAGGTGACAACGGCGTTAGGTGGTAAACAGGCTATTGAAGAATTCCTTCGTCAAGAACCGGATCTTATTGTTCTTGATTTAATGATGCCCCTAGTTGATGGTTTTCAAGTTTGTCGTACCGTTCGGGAAACGTCATCGACTCCAATTATTATTCTTTCAGTAAGGAATGATGAGTTAGACAAGATCCTAGGGTTTAATCTAGGAATCGATGATTATTTGAGTAAACCCTTTAGCCCTGTTGAGCTTTGTTTACGCGTTAAAGCGATCCTCCGTCGTACTCGCCAAGAAAAAGCATCAGTCACTCCAGATATTCCAAATTTTTGTTATAACGGCGTGTCTGTGAATCCATCAACACGTGAAGTCTTTGTAGATGACTCACCTATTGAATTAACTGCTAAAGAATTTGATGTACTTTGGTTCTTAGCCAAACACCCAAACATAGTCTTTACCCGAAAGCAGTTGCTTTACCAACTCTACCAAGGTGAATATTTGGGCAACGATGAATCAGTCACTGTCTTGGTTAGTAGATTACGAGATAAAATTGAACGCGATAAGGGAAACCCAGCTCTCATTCACACAGTACGAGGGGTCGGTTATAAATTCATTGTCGATTAACCATCCGAGCCACGGACGTAGACATCATTTTGAGACGGTCTCTTTTGAATCGCGATCTATTGCTCATCCGTAGATCAGTCCTCTCTGATCAACGGATAGAGCGATTATCTGTTCTTTGGCATTGGATAGAATGTCCAAGACATTCCGGATGTGTGCATAGAAAATTTCCCCAGCTTTCGTTAAAGTAACACCTTTATTGGTACGGTCAAATAAACGAGCACCATACTCGTTCTCCAGATTCCGAATCTGCACACTGATACTGGGCTGACTCATGTGGAGCTTTTTAGCGGATAGGGTAATGTTTTTGCTTTCTGCAACCTCTTTAAATACTAGAAAATGTTGCTCCATGATGATATTCGCCTCCTTGGTGTTAATAGATCCCTTATTTCTCTAATAACTAACTTTTATCAGTAGTCAAAAATTGACCATCCTTAGTGCGTTCCCTGTAATGCTAGATTTGAGAGAATCTGCAGAAACTTAGGGAATAGATCTACTAAGGATGGTCTATATTTATATTGAAATGAAATTAGTACTTAAATGCTGCACCTGTTCGGAATGTTTCCCTCGAGAAGATATAGTCGTCGATCAACATATCCGAGAAAGGAATGCCAGTCAAGCTAAAGAATCTCTCCCAGCCAACCCTCTCGACCCATTCTCCAATTCGTTCACCTTTTTGAGCATTAGCAATCCATACTTCAATGATATTGCGGACTGCTGCAACCACTTCAGGCCATCGTGGAGCAGTGTTCGGCAGGAAAGGAATGACCATCCGGGAAAAACTAGGGGCTGAACGCGCATTGGAGGTTTTACCACCGACAAGAATTGCTAATCCATCGTTTCTCGCATCGTTGAGTTTCATTCCAGGAGACATCGTATAGCAGTTACCGCAATACATGCATTTATCATCGTTCACTTTAACGCTCTTGTTCTTAGGATCTGGACGAATAGCTCCGGTCGGGCAACTGGCTACGAGACTTGGGATCTCAGTTCCTTTGCGAATAATGTCATGATTAATTACAGGAGGGGTCCGGTGAACGCCGAGAATGGCAATATCACTGCAGTGGGCCGCTCCACACATGTTCAAGCAGCACGCTAAGCCCATTTTTAACTTAGCGGGGAGTTTCATGGAATCAAAATACTCATACAAATCATCCATGACAGCTTTAACTACGCCGGAAGCATCGGTTGCTGCGGTATGACAGTGAATCCACCCTTGGGTATGCACGATATTACTAATGGATGGCCCTGTTCCGCCAACACAATAGCCTTGAGCCGTTAAAGTATCAATTAATGGGTTAAGTTTAGCCTCATCAGAAACTAAAAATTCTACATTGTGGCGAGTTGTGAAGCGAAGGAAGCCGTCACAATAATCGTCCGCCAGCGTACAAATGTCACGAATGAAATCAATACTGACCAATCGAGAAGAACCCACACGGACGCTATAAAGTGCCGCTCCGCTCTCAGAAACGTGCTTGAGTACGCCTGGACGAGGGATCTCGTGGTATTTCCATTTACCATAGTTCTCACTGATAATAGGGGGAAGCATATTTTTATAATTAGGAGGTCCTTGGTCTAATTTAGCCTTTACTACAGCCATTGTTATCCACCTCTCGTTAGCTACTTATTACAACTATTATAGAGCTGATCCATCGAGCATTGTTCCTGACTTGTCAAGATCATCTTGGTTCCAGAAAACATAGGGGTTAGCACGTGGACGGAAGACCATTTGCGGTACGGGTGGTATTTCCGTTTCACGGAGGAATTTACCCATTCCTAGGCGATAGATTGTTTCACCAATCCGCTCACGGGTTTTACCATTTTCATCCCACCATTCCCAAATACGACGCATAAGATCCTTGAATGGCTGATAATCATCTTCACTTTCGAGTTTCATGAACGGTACAACAACCCAAGACATGAACGCGGACTGAACGATCGTCGATTTTCCGCCGATCAAGATAGTCGCACCTTTTTCTTTGCCTGGGTGAATAGCTTTAGGCATCATATTGATACAATGCATACAACGCGAGCATTCTTCACCAACAATTATGAGCTCTTGGGTCTCTTTATTGTAGGTTAGACAGCTGGTTGGACATTTATCGCAAACTTGGCTTTTGATAGGGAATCCATTAGCTGCATATTCTTTGACAGCGGCTGGATCGATAATTAACGTATCGCGCCAAGTTCCAATGACAGAGCAATCGGAGCGGGCAATCGATGATGTGCAATCATTAGCGCAGCCAGAGAATTTAATCTTACTCTTATAAGGCCACATTGGACGATGAAGTTCATCCATGAATTCATTGGTGATATTATAACAGGCATCAAGCGTGTCATAGCAGGCATGTTCGCAACGTCCCGGTCCTACGCAACAGTTAGTCGTTCTCAAGCAGGAACCCGATCCGCCTAAGTCAAAGCCAGCCTCGCTGAATTCATCGAAGATGGGTTGAATTTGATTCGTTTTGCAACCTAGCAGGATAATGTCCCCGGTGGAACCGTGCATATTAGTCAAACCACTACCGTGTTTCTCCCAGATATCACAAACAGTACGAAGTGTCTTCGTATTGTAGAACCAACCCGATGGTTGAAGCAGACGGAGCGTATGGAACTCAGCGAGATTCGGAAAATCTTCAGGGACGTCGATATAACGGCCGATTACACCGCCGCCATACCCCCTAACGCCTACAATTCCGCCGTGTTTCCAGTGGCCTATGCGTTCTCTATAGGATCTTTCTAAGAGTGGAAGCAATTCAGCTGCAGAGGCACTTCTTACTGCAGCACGTTTAATTTCCGTCACAAAACTGGGCCACTTGCCTTTTTCTAGTTCATCTAGTAGAGGCGTTTTCTTTTCTGTCATGGCACACCCTCCGTAATCTAGTTTTAGGATTTTTACATTTCAACAGCTATGCTGATGGCCTCCGCGCTACAAACCGTCGTTCAGTTTTCACAGCCTAGGCACTATGTTTCATCACATTCTAAGCACGGGTCTACTTTAATTGACACGATAAATACTTTTATATTTCGTGTTTTCTTAATGGTTTCCTTAGAATACTTTGTGATAGTTTTATTATACATTCTGAATACTACGATATTATTGCAGTCACCTAGTTTGTCAATGTCTATTAGCTGTTGTTTATCTATTGGTTGTCTTGCTATAAGCTTTCTAATTCTTTCATTTTCCTTAGATATAACTAGTTCAAGGGAAACCCGTTCTTTTTCTATATCTACCCCAGACGGCTTAACAATAATTTGGTTTATAAAGGGGAAACTGTGACGCTTGTTTTGCTATATTCTGTTCACTTTTCATTTACCGTTCATAATCACAACAATCAAGCTTATAGCCAGTTAAATTCAAGGGAAAATTCACAATAAGAAGGGGCTGTCTCTACTTTTGAGACAGCCCCCTTCTTATTTTATTCGAGCAAATTATAAGCCAATGTACTCTGAATAAATAGATTTTGCTTCACCGGGATCCACTACGCCCTTAATAATGGCTCTTCCGTCCGGAAAAAGTGTAATACTAATATCCTTATACGCAAAACGCAAAAGAAATTGGTTAAAACTAACGTCGCCAAGCTGAGTGAGGCTATCATGCAAGGCCTGAAAATCGATCGTTCCTTTGGTTTGTGGCACAATCTGAATTGCATCGCTCCCACACAAGGAAGTAGTATATGAGCCTAACTTATTTTGCGAAAATTCATATTCTCCATGAACACAAGTCTTACAATCCATATCCTTCTCGATAGGTACATTTTCGCAGATATTCTCCCAGACATCCACCACTAAGACAGTCTTGCGCAAATCAGGGCTTTTTACCAAATATTTGACAGCCTCAGCTGTCTGATAACCACTAATTATTCCAGTAATCATATTCAGCACACCGACGGTACTGCAAGTCGGCTGCGAACCTGGGGCAGGCATCTTCTTGATCAAACATCTGAAACAGGCCGTCTCCCCAGGAATGATATTCATGGTAATACCGTAGCTTCCAATGACGCCCCCATAAATCCAAGGAGTGCCTGACTGTACGCAAGCATCATTTATTAGAAACCGTGTTTCATAATTATCAGTGCCATCCATGACCAGATCAACGCCTTTGATCAATTGATCAATATTTGATGGGTTCACGTCGCAGACAATAGGCTCCAGTATTATCTCTGAATTAACTTTTTTCAAGTGTTCCACAGCGGCAACCGCCTTAGGAATATGTTCGGATACATCCGCTTCGTTGAAAAGAGTTTGACGTTGTAGATTACTTGTATCCACAAAATCACGGTCGATAAGGCGTAAATAACCTACTCCTGCCCTAGCAAGGTTATTGGCTATGACCGTTCCTAATGCTCCCAGCCCGATTACGGCTACCCTCGATTCAGCTAACTTTCTCTGTCCTTCCACGCCAATGCCAGTAAAAAGTATCTGTTTCGAATATCTTTCAAGCACATCCATTAACCACTCACACTCCACCTCTTATACTCCATGACAGAAATAAAATGTTATATGAAATTTTCACTGATCGTTGAAACAGCCTCAAGACATTTGTCGACTTCCTCAACCGTATTGAAATATCCAAGACTTAACCGCACGGTCCCCTTTGGTAATGTACCTATCGTCCTATGCGCATCAGGGGCACAGTGAAGACCAGACCGTGTGGCAATTTCAAAGGACTGATCCAGTACTAACGACACTTCAGAAGGATCCACGCCCTCGATATTAAATGAAATTACGGAAGACCGCTCCGTGCCAAGAGGAGGTCCATATACGATCACCTTGGGAATTAATTTCAGTCCACTTAAAAGCCGTTCTGTTAGGATTCTTTCTTTTTCTCTGATTTGCTCAAGGCCTATCTCCGATATGAATTGAATTCCTGCGGCTAACCCTGCAAGACCTGGGGTGTTAGATGTTCCACTTTCATATCTATCCGGGGATTTATCGGGTTGGAGGAGAGACTCAGAGTTACTGCCCGTACCTCCTTCTTTAAGGGGAGTCAGCTGCAAATCTTTGCTTATACATAATCCACCTACACCTTGGGGGCCTAAAAGTCCTTTATGTCCAGCGAATGCCAGCAGGTCAATGCCCATTGCCTGAACGTCAATAGGAAAAACCCCTGCCGTTTGGGCGGAATCCACCATAAATAGAACTCCTCTATCACGGGCTATTTTTCCGATCTCACGGATAGGATTTATTACGCCGGTAACATTGGAAGCATGGGTAAGAATTATAAGTTTAGTATTTTCTTTTATAGCCTCTTCTACCTGTTCTGGAAGAAGGCCACTACTACCCGATGTAGTGAGCTTAGTAAGCTCAATTCCCTTGTTCCGTAAGGTTTCTAGGGGGCGTACCACAGAATTATGTTCTAAGGAACTGGTAATCACATGATCCCCAGGTTTTAGAAGCCCTTTTATTCCCAGATTAAGAGCTTCTGTCGTATTGAGAGTAAAAATTACTAGGGAAGGGTCGGGGACGTTAAATAATTTTGCAACAAGGTTGCGAGCATCTACAATAATCTGCCCGGCTGCCAGAGCCATACGATGCCCAGAACGACCAGGATTCGCCCCAAGTTCTCGCATAAAATAATCCGCAGCCTTGTAAACAGCTTCCGGTTTGGGCCAGGTTGTGGCTGCATTGTCAAAATATATCATATCCGTTATCCCACCTTCCGACATATTATTAAAGTCACTGATCCTTGAGAAAGCGCCTCTATTAGCTCAGCTAATGGTTTACGCCTCCATTTTAGCACAATTTAATTATTAATTCATACTTTTCATCTCTGTTTACAAAAATTTGTTCCTACAAGTAAACCACACCGCCTTAAATGTAGGAGAATCGTTTGTGAACGCAGATTAGAAGCCCAGTGCTTTAACAAAATAGTCCTGAAAGCGGGGATTTGTAGAAAGCTCCAGAACCTCTATTCTATTCTTCAAATCACTGATCTGGGCCATCACCCCTTTATTGAGCAGGGCCAACCGGGCTCCTTCTGCCGAGGAATTGCCGACAAAGTTTATCGTTCCCTTAAATCCTTTGGGCAGAAAACCGATTTCCCGAATACTATCTGGATTAATATGATACCCGAAAGCCCCAGCAATGACCGCTTCCTCTATGGCTTCGAGAGGAATGCCTGCTTCTTCAAGGAGCAGAGTTACCCCCGCAGCAATAGCACCCTTGGCCAACTGAATCTGACGAATATCCGTCTGGGATATATATAAATCTTCGGTAAGATAAAACTTCTTATCCCTAACCCTAGCTGCTATTCGGGGGTCAAGCTTGGGGTTAAAGCGCCCGCTGGCCAGAACTAATTTGCTTTTGACCATAGCCGCCGTTATATCAATCAGGCCGCTCCCACAGATTCCCTTAGGGACTGTATCACCGATGGTTGTAATATGAAGCTCAAAGTTATCATCGATTGAAAAGGTATCAATGGCTCCTTCTTCGGCACGGCAACCGCAGGAAATGTTCATACCTTCTAAGGCAGGACCGGCAGCAGTCGAAGTAGCTATGAGCCTGCCATCAAGATTAGCCACGATTTCGCCATTTGTTCCGATATCTAAAAAAACTGCCGAGTAGTCTTTTTTATCAAAAGCTGTTGCCACCAAACCAGCAAGGATATCAGCCCCAACATACCCTGAGGCTGAAGGCAAGAGCGTTATCTTTCCTGCCGGGCAAATCAGTATACCTGCCTCCTTAGCTTTCAAGTCAACCTGTCCAAAAAAGACCGGACGGTAGGGGGCACGGGCTATCGAACCGGGATAAACACCCAAAACAAAGTGCTGCATGGTCGTGTTTCCTGCGATAACTACCTGGTAAACACGCTCCGCTCTACTGGAGCTACCAGTTAGGTCTATCACCAATTCATTTATTTTCCCTATGATAGACTCCCGAAGTTGGTCTGGCCCCTGGGAATTTTCCAGGCAGTAACTTATCCGTGACAAGACATCTCCGCCGAACTCTGTTTGAGGGTTTAGGCAGGACTCTTTCTGGAGGATTTCCCCGGTGGCTAGATCTAGAAGATAAGCGGAAATTCCGGTGGTGCCTATGTCAATAGCCACTCCCAAGATTTCGCCAGGCTCGGATCCTAGGTCAACAAGATCGTTGTCAAATACTACGCCATAGACTTGTTGCGCTCCACCCTGTTCGAGTTTACCCGCCTTTTGATAAATATCCACCGAACCAGAGTTATAAGGTAGTCTTTCTAGGTAAGGTTGAGCAGTCTTCTCTGGAGGTGATAACAAAACCTGTTTCACCGAGCTGTCAACGTCTACCTCGATCGCAAAACCTTGGTTAATGGTCTTAAGCTGATTCTCTTTTGGAGGAAGCTCGATCCGAACGTCACCCTTTACTCTAGCGAGGCAAGCCAAGCGGACGTTAGGAGCATTGATGAACCCACTTTCCAAATCCTCTGGGGGATAAAGGTCACCCCACGCTTTGACCCGGCATTTGCCGCAAAGACCTAAGCTATTACAGGGAGTCTCCAAGGCCAGACCTGCGGCCCTAATACATTCAGAAAGTCGTTCCCCTTCATTAACTTCTATGGAAATATCCTCATTGATGAAATGTACCTTAACCATGTTAATGATACTAACCTTCTTTCACATACTCTGTTAACAGTATTTTTGCTTGTTCCTGTAGATAAATCATAATAGTTCATTACTATGCCGCGTTTCATTACCTATATATCCGATATGTTTAATAGTGATTAATGTAATTTATATTACTGCCCTTTCAGCGAAAAGTCAATAAAATAATTATACACGAACCCAGCCATTTCCGGAATCAATAAGGGGGAAGGAATCCTTATTTCAAAGGATTCCTTCCCCCTTAACTGTTGGCGCTCCTTTTTACTATACAAGGATAGCAAAATGTTGGTGTCGAAGCGTTTGTATTCTACACCATTTTGCTTTCATAGCGCCTTAACCTTTTCTCCATGACTGCAAAGAGCTTCTCCAGGGCAAAACAGATAATCCAGTAAATTAGTGCTGCACCCAAATACATTTCCATGAAACGATATCCCTCTGCTGATACAATCTTGGCTACTGCCATTATGTCGATAACCTTGACAGCAAAAGCAAGTGAGGTTCCCTTGATCAGACCAATAAATATATTTGCCAAGTTAGGCACGGCCACCACCAGAGCCTGTGGCAGTATAATTCTAATGATGCTTTGAGTAGTGGTCATACCTACAGAATAGGCGGCTTCCATCTGACTCATGTCTATCGCGTTCAGTGCCCCCCTGACGACTTCCGATTGGTAAGCCGCTGAATTGATAGTGTATGCTGTTAAGGCAAATATAATTGGCGAAATTCTGTCAGCGGATAAACTCCATCCCCATTTGTTGTTGAGAACTTCAAAGAGAGCAGGAACACCGTAGAGCAAAACATAAAGTTGCACCAACATGGGGGTTCCCCGGATAAAGGAGACGTATAGCACCGCAAACTTGCTCAGGACTGGCACCTTGTATATTCGACAAAGAGCGATCAGCAAACCCAAAACCAAACCCAGCAACATCGAGACAACTGCTATCAGTAAAGTTACCGGCACCGCCTTCAGCAAATCTGGAAATCGGCTGATGGCGAAATCCCAACTGAAAATACTCAAAGGTCTTCACCTCGCCATCTCTAACATTTAGAAATACTAACATGGCTCCTGTTAAGCCGCTTATCCAGGTAACTGACTCCCTTTTCAATGGCTATACTGATAACCCAGTAAATTAGGGAAATCACCATGTATACCTGAAACTCATTAATACCATAATTGTTTCCGACAATAATCCTTACCTCACCCATAATGTCCACAATACCAATGGTAAAGGCTAGGGAAGTATCCTTAAGTAACATAATGCAGTCATTACCCAGATTAGGCAAAGCAATGGCGAAGGCCTGAGGGAGGATTATTTTTTTTATGGCCTGAAAATAACTCATTCCCACACTGTAGGCAGCTTCTAGCTGGCTGTTTCCAACGGTAAGGTAAGCAGATCTGATGACCTCAGATAGGCTGGCGGCCATATGTAAGGAAAATGCGATGACCACAAAGGTTACTTTATTCCAACTGTTAATATCGATATTAAAAAGCATCAATAAGTGAGGTAGACCGAAGAAAATAAGAAAAAGCTGGACCAAAGCGGGTGTGCAACGCATGATGGATAAGTAAAATGTGGCAATTGCATAGGAAACTGGCCTTTTTCGAATTCGAATAATCGCAATTACTAAGCCTAGCCCCAGACCACAAAATAAGGAAAGCACCATAATGGTCAGGGTAATGGGCAGTTTTTGAGATATTTTAACAAATATCTCCATTAGATTGTCAATTGTAGAGCCATTCAAATCAATCACCACCTGTTAATCTGAAAAGTAAGGGGCCAGGGTGACCCTCAGATCCCCTGGCTATCCCAATTAGACAACTCAGACTTTGGTTTCCTATTTTTGTTGGAATCCCTGATTGATATAATCAAGTCCCTTGAAGAAATCTACCTTAAACCATTTTTCAGCAAGCTTGGAGAGTGTTCCGTCTTTTTTAAGTTCTTCTGTTGCTGCATCTATTTTCTTAGCCAATTCGGTCTGGTTTTTATTGAAAACGAGCCATACAGGTTCTTTAGAGATAACCCCGCCAATCTTCAGGTCCAGTTTCAGTTTCTCATTGGCTGCATCGAAGGTTACTTTATTCAAGAAAACGGCATCGGTTTTCCCCGTAGCCACTGATTTCAGATTTTCTGTATTGGAAGGTTCGTCAATACTCTCAATTGTCAGGGGCTTGCTAGGATTCTTGGCTATATAGCTGTTGATAATACTACGTAAGCCACCTGAGGCTGACATGGGTGGGAACTTTTTACCAACCATATCATCAAAGGATTTTATATCATTCCGGTCGGATTTTGTGATCAGAGCAGTTACGGAATAGCCGTACTCATGTTCAGGATACAGGAATTTCTGCTCCCGTTCAGGGGTCCGGAAAAACCAATTCATAGCAAAGTCATACTTGCCTGTATCAGTGGCAATCAGTTGTGCTTCTTCTGCTCCCGACTCATATTTGAATTGATATTCAGGCAACTTCTTTTCCAATTCTTTGAGATAATCAATGTCATACCCGGTCAGTTGACCCTGGTCATCGGTAAAAAGGAAAGGTGGGGTGACATCATTACTTAATCCAACATTAATGACCTTTTTCGCAGGCTGTTCTGTTGTCGAGGTCGGAGTGCTTGTTTGCTTAGAGCAACCCACCAAGCTAAAAATAAGTCCCAGAGTAATAAGTGCTACTAACCATTTTCTTGTCAATTCATTACTACCTCCTCGTATAATCGTTTTATTTGAACTACTTATAGTAATTCCAAAAATATAAAGTGTTTCTGGGAGATATGTGTTAATTTTTATCCTAATATATTTGCGGACCTGATCTTATCTATCTATCTATCTATCTATCTATCTATCTATCTATCTATGACACCACTAAAGTGATCTAGGAAGTGCACTTGAATAGAGATCTTCTAGTAATTTAAGTCCCCCATCATAACCTACATAGGAACTGTTTATTACCAGCTTTTCATTCATTGGCCATGAAATAGATAAATAAGAGGCACCCTTTTCCTCTGCTATTTTCTTCTCCCAATAGCTCCCTATTATTAAAGGGTAACCATAGAAATTCGTCTCTCTGATTTCCTTATCGATTAGATAACCATCATTTGAAAACTCCACCTCTGCTTCTATTCCATAATTGAGTTCCTTAAAATATCCTTTTATTTGTTCCCGATATTCCTCAGGCGCATCATCTGTTATATACTGCTTTGAAGGAAACAAACCCACATCATTGACTAAAAATTTAGTTATAGCCAATGAATACTGTGAATCTGAGACAATGACAAACTTTTTCGACATTTCACGAATTTCCAGAAATACGTCTGCAAAACGCTCTATGAAATAGTAATATTCTCCTTCATTTTTTGTTATCAGGTCTTCTACCGTCTGTTTATCAACGCCTGTGAATTCGCCCACTATGCGTAAAAACTTACTCGTTTCAAAAGCGCCTATTGGCAGAGTAGGATAATGCAAATAGGGAGTCCCAAATTTCTCCTTCAAGAGTTTAACATTATTTAATCCTAACCAAGGTGATACTAAAAGATTGAATTCTGCCTCGGGTATCTTATTTAAATTCTTGATACCTCTGTCATAACCAAATATAGTATTTGGGATTAAGCCTAGCTGGGCAAAAAGTTTTTCCAATTCTTTTAGATTACCAAACCAATAGGGATCATGTTGGGGTATACTTGCCCATATATTCACAAGTCCTTTAACTTTCTTGTCACTTGGTTTTAGATACTGTTCAATGATTGCCTGAATCACCCATTCATGACCAAGATAGTTATTTCCTTTAAATCCTCCTGTAGATACAGATATCACAGGTCTTTCAGAATTTTTAAATGATCGGACGACTTCCTCCACATCATCTCCGATAATTTCAGGAGCACAACCTGTCAACACTACATATAAATCTGCCTCTATAACTTTTAGGGCATTCTCAATAGTTTCCCTAAGTCGATCATCTCCACCAAAGATCACTTCTTTTTCACTAATACAGGTACAAGGAAAGACACTAGGCGAAAAATGTCCAGAACTGCCAACACCGCCTCCGATTTTATCAGTACAACCAGGACCTGAATGTAAAATAGGTAGCGCACCAGAAATTGCTTGAACGGTTGACATAGCTCCCATCGCGCATTTATTTCTTATCTTATCTAATATTTTTGCCATACTATTTCACCTCGTCCTTTAAAAACGTTGTACTATTCTGCTTATACCACCAGTCAGTATAGGGAAGCTTCACTCTGGCTGCCAGATTTTTTTCAAAGCTTCTATTTTTGACTGTATAAAGTAATGTATGAGCGAAATCTAAAGTACCTTTATACCCGAAGGTTTTATATTCATCTCCTACAAATAAAGAAGCTACTCCCTGTTTTATGGCCCCTACAGTTGTTCCAGAATGCCTTGAAAGATATATATCAGGCTTGAACTTGTTTAAGATATTCATAACCTCGAAATTTTGCTGATCAGATATACTAACTTTGAAATTATTTGTGGACTCATCATCTAAATAATATTGCATAAAGGGTGGAATTTGATCATTGTCAAATTTTGTGTCGTGATGCAAGGAGATCACATAGACTATTTCCAGGCCAAGTTCCTGAAGGACACGAGATATTTGGAAAGCAAAACCTGGTCCCATATTAACAACGGCACGAAGTCCTTTGAGCTCTTTTTTTACTTCTTCTATTTTAGGCAAATATATGGCTCTTTCTCTTGCTATATATGCCTCCACTTCTTCCCCTTTTTCTATTACTCTACCTAATTCTCGTAACCAGGTTTCAAAGCCTACAATACCTAAAGGATCTATTGTGTTTACATAGGGGACCCCATATTCTTTTTCTAAGGCATTTCCCATATAGGTGCCTAAACTACCACATATACAGACTGTAGCCAGTGCTTCTGATAAATGAGAAAGCTCCTCTACTGTACAAGCAGAATAAAAGAAAAAGGGTTTTACGCCGAAATTAGAAAACATTTCAGTTATCTCTTCTCTGGCACTTTCATTAAAGTTTTTAAAATTCACCATACCATTTTTCTTTTTTGGGGGTTTCACAATACTTGTAAGTACGGCGTGGTCTTCCAAGTCGAAACGACCCGCCAATATTTTTGTTTTAAATCCTTCACAGTGAATGGAAGCGATTGGTATAGGTAGCGCTTTCTTAAGCTCATCAACGATACTATCAATATCTTCTCCAATAATACCTGAGGCACAGGATGTACCAATGAAAATCGCTTTGGGCTTATATCTTTTATAGGTTTCTAACACGATTTCTTTAAGACTACCTGTAGCTCCGAAAACAGTATCTTTTTCATCAATGTCAGTTCCTAAAATCACGGTATTATAGGCAACCCCTCTTTTCTTCGCTACAAAAGCATGTTCGGCAAGTGAATCTGGCGCAAAGGCAGTACAGCCTTGAGGTGCATGATTGATTATTGCTACATCAGTTATATTGGCAAGCCCATGTAAGGCACTACAAATACAAGAACCTGCTTGGCTGAAACACCGTTCCCTATTTTTTAAGCTTCCACATCTAGTCTGATTGCACAAATCAAAAAGGTCTCCATCATAACCTGTAATTCCATCTAAACGACTTTCTCTCATTCCTACAGTTGATTCATGTAAATCGATTCCCATTGTTACCCTCCTTGTGTCATTTTTTCTAGCTCTTTCTTAAACACATCCGCCACATGGGAACGTCCCAAACGTTCGCATCTCTTTTTTAGGTTTCTGTTCCAGAGGTCATGAAATCACACCTGAAAATTCCCAAAAACGTATTCTGGAGGGATTCACAGCTAAAGGGGTAGGAATCCTTATTGCAAAGGATCCCCACCTCTTCTATATACAATAGCAACGGGGAGTTAAAAAGCGAAAACTACTACGACACCATATTTATCCTGGATGAACTTTTTAACCTCTGGTGAGTTGAGAGCTTGATCCAGCTTCTTGATTTCTGGCCGATGTGGATTGTTCCTAACAATTACCTCCTTACATTCTGATAAAATTAAGGAGGCCAGAAAAAGCCCTCATCTTTTTGAGGATTTTTTCTGGCCTCCAAATTTTTGGTCAGCCAAACTATTATATTGTTCAGTGCTTATCAATTTCTCATAAACCTATGCAAATAATAGTTTACCGTACATCACTTGTTCCTGGGAGATGGCTCGTTTGCTATAAAATACGGGAATACCGTTAACTTTAGCCTGCCGTTTTACGCTATTCATCGTATTGTGATTGATATAGTCGCAAAAGACAATAACTTTCTCAATATTCTTGGGAACGACCTTATTGAAAGATGATTTATTACGGCCGCTCCAATGAATTATTTCTTTTACACCTTCTTGTCTAAGCATGAACGGAATATTGCCAAGACGATCAGCACCGACAACTAGGACTTTCATAATCATACCTCCTCATCTTTCAAATTAGGGTTCCGCGGAATTAAACGCTACATTTCCGATATGTTTAATGGTGATTGATTTAATTTATACTACTGCGCTTTCATGGAAAAGTCAACAAAAATATTTGCCATTAGCCAATATAGGCTACCACTTATGTATGAACTGAAAATGAGCCAATTTTTTTCTCGATACATTGATAATGAAAAGGAATAGCAAAGGGCATTTATATTGGGCCCTATAGCCCATAAATGCCCTTTGCTATTGATTTGTTATTGCCTTTTCAAGTAAAGATCCAGCTTTCTATATCAAAGATCTTCCTTTTCCTCCCGAGAGGAATGATAATTCCCCAGACATAACCATGTCAGGAAACCCCGCTGCGCCTCGAACTGTATCCTCTCTAAAATTATCACTATCCGAGAAGGCGACCCAGTAGGGATCTTCCATCAAACAAGCTTTTGTTTTCATGGCTATTGCAAAAGGTCTATAGTCGTCTAACCCTAGTTCTTTGAGCAATTGCTTTGCGCCTACCCTCTCGGGCGGAAAAACTCTACCGTTTATCCACTCCACGAAGTCCAGCATACTTACAGCCCTTTTACCTTTGAATAATTCCATAGGTGGTGCGTATACGGCGGGCACCCAATCCTCAAGTACTATTGAATAATTTCCTTCGACACCTTCTTGATGCCCTATCTGCAGATTGTCCATCATTAAACGAAGCATTTAAATCATCACCCTCTTAATATACTTCATTCTCCAGTGCAGATAGCTTTTTATAGCTTCTGCTCTGTAGTCTGGGAGAAAATCAAAGACAGGTTCTACACTTTCAACAAGTTTCTTATATAATACCGGCAGATCAGTCGAAGGAAGTAACGGTTCGGTAATTAACTTGATTTGAGCACTATGCGTTGTTCTGAACGGTTTTGCCGAGTCAAATCTACCCTCTTTACCAGCCGAACTTAATTCTTTTCTATCATGCCAAGCTAATAAGGACGCTCCATGATCGTATAAGGGTGCTAAGGTCTCAGTACCATCAAAACCAAGGAGTATGTCAAAGTTGCTCAGATGCCTGTCTTCATTTCCAATCAATGCATCAAAAAGCAACATTTCAAATAAGGGCTTAACTGGCAAAAATTTCTTGTAGGCTTCAAAATGATCTGCTGGCTCTAACCCAGACTTAGCTATAATGTAATTATAATAAGATACTACCTTATAATCCTTTGGAATGTAATATTCACAAACTGAGACATGTTTTAACCTGTGAACTTTTACATCTGGAAAGAGCTTTGCATCCATTATAAAATATTCAAGGTGATTATACTGTAACACCTCAGCTATATTGGATGCCATAACTTCAGAATAAGGTTCATGCCCAATTACCCCATTCGGATCTACAGAATTCCCTTTAACTAAGCATAACCTGCCGTCTATTTTATACCAAGCTTTAGATAATATGCCTCTTGATGTTTTCGTTGCATTCTTTTTCACTAACTCAATGAGCATATCTCTACTCCTCCCCAGTCTCATCTCTATTATATACCATAATTAACCACAGTATAATATAATCCTCAGATATCAACAACCCCGGCAATGCCGAGGTTGTTCTGTGGCTTATTCAATTACCCACACCTCCGGAGCAGGCGGTGCAGGGTGGGTACGAAGACGTTTTCATCAACAAAGACACCGTAGAGATGGAACTGTCCTAACTAATGCTTACCAGCCGCGCTCCTGCATACGACTTCCAGCTGGGATACTTGAGATTTCTAACCCCGCCATAGCGGTACCCAACCCCTGAGAAACCTCTGCCAAGATCTGGGGATCACTATAATGGGTAACGGCTTGAACGATGGCTTTGGCCATTGCAGCCGGATTTTCAGACTTAAAGATACCCGAGCCAACAAAAACTCCATCTGCACCGAGTTGAATCATTAGAGCTGCATCGGCAGGAGTAGCCACGCCACCGGCGGCAAAATTCACAACTGGTAACTTACCTGTTCGAGCAACTTCAACGACTAGATCATAGGGAGCCCCTAATTCTTTGGCAGCTGTCATCAGTTCTTCCTTCGGTAGCAAACTTAATCTGCGAACTTCGCCTAAAACAGCGCGCAAGTGAGTAACAGCCTCCACTACGTTACCTGTACCAGGTTCACCTTTAGTGCGGATCATGGCTGCTCCTTCACCAATCCGACGTAGAGCCTCCCCTAGATTACGAGCGCCGCAAACAAAGGGGACCTGGAAATCATCTTTGTTGATATGATAAGCATTATCAGCCGGCGTCAGAACCTCGCTTTCATCAATATAATCAGCCCCTAGGGCTTGTAATATTTGAGCTTCTACAATGTGTCCGATGCGTGCTTTTGCCATCACCGGAATTGTAACAGCTTCCATAATTTTTAGAATCACGTTTGGATCGGCCATCCGAGCGACTCCACCTGCTGCACGAATATCTGACGGAACCCTTTCCAAGGCCATCACCGCGCACGCTCCTGCTTCTTCGGCGATTTTAGCCTGTTCAGGAGTCGTAACATCCATGATTACGCCGCCTTTTAGCATTTCAGCCAACCCTTTTTTTAAAATCCATGTTCCGTTATCTGTCATTTTACTATTCTTCCCTTCAATAGCCAAAATTAGGTCTGTATAGGTATAAAAGAGGCCAAGGAAGTTCTCTCAAACATTCCTATGGCCTTTTCGCTATAGACTAGTTATGAAATGAGAATTTTGTTACTGTTGACTCGCTTTAAGACCTTCATCCAGATCTGCGATGATATCTACCAGATCCTCAATCCCAACCGACAACCTGACCAAATCTTCCGTGACCCCACTACTCACTTGTTCCTCGGGGCTCAGCTGGAGATGGGTGGTGCTTGCAGGATGGATGATCAACGATTTAGCGTCCCCGACATTCGCTAGGAGGGAGAACAATTTAACGTTATCTATGAGCTTGCGACCGGCCACTGCCCCACCCTTAATCCCAAACGTCAGAATGGCTCCGTAACCATTACGCAAATATTTTTCAGCCAAGGCATGGGAGGCGTGAGAAGCTAGACCTGGATAATTAACCCAGGAAACGGCCGGATGTTTTTCCAAGAAGAGAGCTACTGCCAGGGCGTTCTCACTGTGGCGCTGCACACGCAGATGCAGTGTCTCAAGCCCTTGCAGTAACAGAAAAGCGTTAAATGGGCTTAATGATGGTCCAATATCTCTTAACAATTGCACTCGTGCCTTAATAATGTAGGCTAGATTGCCGAAGGTCTCAGAATAAACTACCCCGTCATAACTAGAGTCAGGAGTCGTAAATTCAGGGAAATTGCCATTGGCCCACTTAAAGTTGCCCGAGTCCACAATGACGCCACCGATTGATGTGCCGTGTCCGCCGATAAACTTGGTTGCTGAATGAACCACTATATCGACACCGTAGTCGAAGGGTCGACTAAGGTAAGGACTTGCAAAGGTATTATCAATAATCAGCGGGATGCCTGCTTCATGAGCAATGGCTGCAATCGCTTCCAAATCGGGCACATCGAGTTTGGGGTTTCCGATGATTTCGGCGTATAAGGCTTTGGTTTTTGGCGTAATCGCTTTGCGGAAATTCTCCGGGTCAGAAGGATCGACAAAGTTTACAGTTATGCCAAACTTGGGGAGGGTTTGAGCAAACAGATTATAGGTCCCACCGTATAGGCTGATGGCTGAGACGATCTCATCACCGGACCGGGCTATGTTTAAAATCGAGAGGGTTATAGCTGAGGCACCTGATGCGGTAGCTAAAGCTGCTACGCCACCCTCTAGAGCTGCAATTCTCTTCTCGAAGACATCCCAAGTTGGATTTCCGATTCTAGTATAAATGTTGCCGAACTCCTTCAGACCGAAGAGGTTGGCGGCGTGCTCAGCATCGTTGAACACATATGAAGAGGTTTGGTAAATAGGAACCGCTCTGGAATTGGTCGCGGGATCTACAACCTGACCAGCGTGCACTGCTAGGGTACCAAAACTATAGTTATTTTCACTCATGTTTTCGTCCTCCTAATTAATGTTATTGTTAGTGTTTGTTTTGAAAATCTGCCTTCACGGAAAGTTAAAGAGTATGTAATAGGGTTTTCGCTTTCAAGTAATCATTTCCGAGTATTCAAGTTTGTTTAGTAGTATTTTAATCCCTTGTGATTATTTTGTCAATAGGCAAATACGACTAGTACACCTTTCTTTTTAATATGGAGCAATTATATTTATTTTGTTTATGATAAAGTCCAAAGAATCCTGAGTCACTAAACGCTCGTACCCTTGGTGTACCTGTGAGTTTAGCGACTCAGGAAGCTATTTCTGCCTTATCTTTTCATGACTACAACCCTTACATGATCACCTCTACTTTAATTAGCCTCTGAATTAAGCGCTAGCCCCTACTGTCGTGGTATAAATCTTCTCTAATAGGGTAAGAGCACCACGATATCCAATGTAGGACCGTGATATGACGACTTCATAGGATGCCGGGAAACCGACTTCTACAATAGCACCTTTCAACTCTTTTACCAGATCTCGTTCCCAGGTAGTGCCAAAAATGATAGGAGGTTTATGACCAAAATCTGTCTGACGAATTTTCTCATGAATGATATAGCTATCCTCCTCGAATTCGACATCCGTGAACACATCGTCGGCAATCTTGAGGTATTCTTCACGAATCCCTGAGCGATATTCTTCCGGTGGGTTTTCTGTGATAATTTGTTTACCGGGAATGATGCCCAACTGGTTAACTAAGAACTTAGTTAAGGCAAGATTGTACGCGCTATCTCCGATAACTGCAAACTTGGCCGGCAATCCCCACCAGTATTCAGCATAGAAGTCGGCGAAACCTTCCAGATAATAGTAATAGCTTGCTTCCTCCTTCTGTATGAAGGCCTCAGCCTTAGTGGCGTCAAGTCCGGAAAATTGAACCACCTTGCGCAGAAAGGCACTTGTTTCCATCGCTCCAATGGGGATCACGGGAACATGTAGGTAGGGTTGCCCATATTTTTCTTCCAGGTGCTGGGCGGTCTGAAGACCTAGCCAGGGAGAAAGCGCCAAATTAAATTGTGCCTTGGGAACGTCCTTCCACTCCGCAACTCCCTGGGATTCCTGACCAAAGAGAATATTAACTTTGAGGCCAATGCCTTCCAGGATCCGTTTGATTTCGGTAAGATCTCCGCGCCAGAAGGTATTGTGGAATGGGAGTAGCGACCAGACGTTGACAGAGGCTTGCTCCCGGGGACCATCATAATCTCCTACGAACTGATCAATGATAGCTCTTGTCACCAGTTCGTGACCTGTAAAATTGTTTCCTTTGAACCCGCCTGTCTCGGCATAAACAATGGGGATGCCTCGCTTTTGAAATTCTTTAACCACTGCTCCTACATCGTCCCCTACCAGATCGGCAATGCAGCCCGTCAGAACAACGAATAAATCTGCATCCAGAATTTTAAGCGAGGCCTCAATCAGTTCTCGCAGCCGATCAGTACCACCAAACACGACATCATTTTCCATGGAGTTTGTGCTAGGCACGACTGCACCGCCCCCGTATCCTCCTCCCTGAAAGCCGTTGTAAAAAGCGACATTCATGAATTGCTTATCGGCACAACCGGGACCGCAGTGGACGATTGGGATTACCCCGGGGATCGCTGAGGCACTATGCATGGCAGCGATGGAGCAGACATAGCGGATCTGCTGAATGGAGTTTGTCTTCCTTGTTTTGAGGGGTGTTGTCGATGGATTTCCATCTTTAACTTCAATAATTGACATATTATTTACTCTCCGTATTCAATAGATTTGTTTCCCTAGCTAGTAAAAATGGATCGCCCTGACTCAGCCACTCCTGTTTGTAAGGTAACTTGACATGGGCCGCTAGATCCTGGTGGAACTTCTTGTGCGCCAGAATATCCAGGATGGTTTCCCCAAGATTGATAATCCCCTGGTAACCCAAGGCATGGTGCTCATCGCCTAAGGGAGCGGCCGGAATTCCTAGACGCGAGGCCAGGGGAGCTAGCCCATTGTGTCGAATGAGAATGAAGTCTGGATTGACCCTCTGGAGCAGCCCATAGAATTGGTACTGCTGGCGATTGCTCACACTAAAATGGGTAACATCTCCATAGTTTTCTACCAGTTGGGAAAGGGAATCCTCGCGGGGATCATGACTGTCATAGGTCGGATCGTGATGAAACACGAGTGACCCATCCACCTCTACTCCCAGCTCACGAAGCACGGAGATCAATCCATGGGCATAGGACGAACCCGTGGCCACATAGCCCTTTTTACCTTTAAGAAGCTCACGCAACTCCGCTAGACGGGGAGCGACCCGCGCGTGCTCCTTAGCTATGTAGGCTTCTGTCTTTTCCTCGCGATGTGTGATCCGAGCCAGCTCTCGGAGCCAGGCATCGGTACCTGCAAAGCCATAGGGTTGGGGTGCTTTGACTTGCGGAACGTCAAATTCTTGTTCCAAGCCTGCCGCCATATACGAGGATAGCGTGTAGCAGAATCCAACGGTTGCTGCCGCTTCGGAGAGCTGTTCTAAATCAGCCACGGTGGCCAGGTCGACCACAAAGTTCACCCGGAGTCCAAGTTCCGCGAACATTGGGGTGAAGACATCAGAACCCCAGAGATTGATGACATTCACCAAATCCTCCTGCTTTTTAGAGCTCTTATGGACAATTTGCCGTATGATACCGTGTTGCACCGCATCGAATCCCGTGCTCCAATGCTTGGATTTAAAACCTTCGCAGTGCAGGGGAATAACGGGAATCTTGAGTTCCGCTTCCATTTGACTCGCCACACCCTCTACATCGTCGCCGATGATCCCTGTGGCGCACGAGGTGGCAATAAAGATAGCCTTAGGATTGTTACGCTCCCAAGCATCTCGAATGGACTGTTCAAGTTTGGCAACCCCACCAAACACCATGTCTTCCTCTTGGAGGTTGGTGCAGATTATGTGCAGATTTTCGACCGGCAAATTGCGCATTGCAAGACCATTACGATAGATGGAGTTGTAGATCACCTGACCGGCCCCACAGCCGATAGGGGAGTGTTGGACGAGCACAGCATCCCGTACGTTACCTGCCTGGCATTCCACCATCTGCTCACTGCAGACAGACCCTTGAGTAAAAGGCCCCCGAAGTTCACAGAGCTTCTTTCCGCCATTGGCTTCGCACCCTCCACATAACGCGGCTGATTCCTTGGAAAGATCGGAGGCCTTGCCGTCCCAGCCAATGATGGTACCGAGCCGCTGTTCACGGCTTACCACTACAGGCGTATCAAAATTGATCGTCATAATTACATCTTCCTTCTGCTTGGATTCATTACAAAAAAGAAAAGACCAGTCCCTAATTTCCATGAGGGACTGGCCCTTGATTCACATTCTCTATTGTTCTTGAAATAGGGCTGTGCTCAAATACCGTTCACCTGTATCGGGCAAAATTGCGACGATTAATTTTCCTTTGTTTTCTGGGCGTTTGGCGAGCTGCAGGGCTGCAAAAACAGCTGCACCGGAGGAGATCCCTACTAACAGCCCCTCTGTTTTGGCCAACAATCGACCTATTTCAAAAGCTTCCGCATTTTTCACTTTATAAATCTCATCCACTATATCGAGGTTAAGCACATCTGGGACAAACCCAGCACCAATACCCTGAATCTTGTGTGGCCCCGGCTGACCTCCAGACAGTACGGGCGAATCGAAGGGCTCGACTGCAATTACTTTAACACTGGGCTTACGTTGTTTAAGAACTTCACCTATGCCCGTTATCGTCCCACCGGTTCCCACTCCGCCTATAATAATATCAACTTCGCCATCTGTATCTTCCCAAATCTCTACTGCTGTGGTTGCACGATGAATTTCCGGGTTAGCTGGGTTCTTAAACTGCTGAGGAATAAAGGAATTTGGAATCTGGCTGGCTAGTTCCTCGGCTCTACGTATGGCTCCTTTCATTCCATCGACACCCGGCGTAAGAACCAGTTCTGCACCATAAGCCTTGAGCAGAGAACGCCGTTCAACACTCATCGTATCCGGCATAGTTAAGATTAATCGATACCCTTTGGCCGCAGCCACAAAAGCTAAGGCAATTCCTGTATTACCACTGGTCGGTTCGATGATCACGCTATCTTTAGTAAGCAGACCTTTCTCTTCGGCATCCTTGATCATTGCATATCCAATTCGGTCCTTGACACTACCACCGGGATTGAAGGATTCTAGTTTAACAACTACCGTAGCCTCCAGATTTGCGGCTGTTCGCAGTCTCAATAACGGAGTCTTACCAATTAAATCAGTTAAGTTATTATAGATCTTTGACATTTTTTCGCCCTCCTCAAATTACTAAATATTGGATGCAGCGCTACGTACTTCACCAGTCTCCATAGCTAAAAGCTGGTCAGCCCACGTAGCGGCCCATTCCCGCAGATCCTTGATCTCCAAAGGAGCTGGCACTGTTGACACCGTATGCTCGGCAATCGTGTTGGCTAACTTCATATAAATTTTTGCTTGCTCCGAATCAGGTGCCGCTTCAATCGTCGTTTTACCTTGAAGTTCACTCTTGGTAACGGTTACTGAACGAGGCACATATCCGACCACTTGGGTCTTAGTTCGCTCAGTAAAATCATCAATAATTGATCTGCTGTAACCCTCATTTATAGAGTTGGCGATCACGCCACCCAGTAGTGCTCCCCCTGAATTTGAATATTTCTGGATTCCTTTAAACAAGTTGTTAGAGGCGTATATCGACATGAAGTCAGCCGAGGATACGGTAAACACGTGCTCGGCAATTCCTTCCCGAATTGGTACAGCAAAACCACCGCAAACGACATCTCCCAAAACATCGTAGATGACTATATCAAGGTCTAGTTCTTCAAAGACTCTAAGTTGCTTCAATGTCTGAACGGCAGTGATAATTCCCCGACCAGCACAGCCTACCCCTGGGGCAGGCCCTCCAGCTTCTACGCAATAAACCCCTTCAAACCCTTGAAAGATGACTTCTTCCTTTTTGACTGTATTTTTTTCTCGCAGTGTATCTAGCACGGTTGGTATATATTTCCCATCACGCAGAGTGTTCGTCGAATCACTTTTCGGATCGCAACCAAATTGCATTACCTTATAACCTGCCTTGGCCAATGCTGCACTAATGTTGGAAGTGGTCGTTGACTTCCCAATACCGCCTTTACCATAAATAGCAATTTGTTTAATTTTTTTCTTAGTCATCATCATTCTCCTTCAATTTCCATAATTTTTATTGTCAATGATTAAAGGTTAACCATGGGAAAACGTCTCTATGGGCTGGTCGTAAAGGTCTGCCGCATAATCTATACCTGACCCGGGAATACCGCAGGCATCTGCTCTGCAATGCAAACAATGTCGAAAGACGGGTAAAAACTCTTCAGCTGCCATACGAGCCGCGTCTAGTTCCTCACAATTCGGTTGGCGTAGCAAAGCCATCTCATGTTGGGGAATTAGCGGGATGATATTCAGGAGCGATGCACCAGCTTCGGCTGTGGCTTTAGCCACTTCAGCAATACTCTCGTTATTCACGCTAGGTATTAATACGGTATTTATTTTCACAACGATGCCCTGTTCAGCAATTTCTCGAATACCCGAAAGTTGAGCTGCGATCAACACCTGAGCAGCGTCTTCGCCCGTCATAAACTGACCGTTGCTGATTATGTGACTGCAAATGTTGTTTAATTCTTTGGGATTGATAGAGTTTACAGTGACCGTAACCGTCCTAACTCCGGCTGCGACTATTCTAGCAGCTTTCTCTTTTAGCAATAGACCGTTGGTGCTGAGGCAATTAATTAGGTGGGGGAACTTCCAATGAATCAGTTCAAACGTTTCTAAGGCATGATCTGTCGCTAAGGTGTCTCCGGGACCTGCAATCCCTGCCACTGTAATCTGGGGGCAAAGTTCCAGCGCTCGTTCAACAACTTTAAGTGACTCCTCAGGGGTTAAGAGCGAACGAGTAACCCCTGGTCGATTCTCCCATTTATTAAACCCTCTCTGACAGAAGCGGCACTGAATATTGCAAGCCGGGCTGACCGGCAAATGAATCCTGCCAAAATTACTATGTGCCTCCCCATTAAAGCATGGGTGTTTTTTCACTAAGTGAGAAATTTTTTCATTAAACTTGGGGCTCCAGTTGCTGTCCATTACTTCACCTCCTTAGTTTTGGTCCACATCAATTTAATGTATAGTATTCCACTCGTTTTAGTATGTGTTCATAATATAATAAGATTTCAACCCTGTCAATAAAAGATCCATTATAATAGTTATAATTCTACGGAAGGAGAAATCTTCTCCGCCACGTCTTGGTCAGTTATCCGAGCTTTTTCCTGATCATTACCGTTTTGCAACAGTTCTGATACTTTGTGCCGGATCCAACCGAACTCAGGTGAGGATCTGATACCATTTCTGGGTCGGGGAAGAGTAATATCCACTATTTCTTTAACAGTCCCTGGGTTTACAGTCATGACTGCTACCCGATCCGCTAAGAAAACGGCCTCATCAATACTATGGGTTACGAAGATAATGGTTTTTTGAGTTTCCTCCCAGATTCGGAGGAGTTCATCTTGCAAAACTTCTCTGGTTTGAGCGTCTACAGCCGCAAAAGGTTCATCCATCAAAAGCACTTCCGGGTCGTAGGCCAATGCTCTAGCAATGGCTACCCTCTGCTTCATACCACCGGACAATTCATAGGGATAACGGTCTTCAAATCCCTTCAACCCTACTAATTTAATAAAATTTTGACTAATATCTGCTCGCTCACTCTTGCGGATACCTTTGATCTCCAGACCAAATTCCACGTTTCGACGAACCGTCCGCCACGGAAAAAGTGCATATCCCTGTAAGACGATCCCTCGATCTAAGGCCGGCCCCGTGATAAGTTTGCCGTCAATGTACAGTTCACCAGAACTTTGCTTAGCCAAACCCGCTATCATATCTAGCAAGGTAGATTTGCCGCAACCACTAGGTCCCACTATGGTCAAAAATTCTCCTTTTCTGACCTTAAGATTGACATCCTTGATAGCTACAAAGTCTTCTGGAGCAATAGTATTGGTGCTCCTTACGTGAAAGACTCTGCTGATGTTTTGGACGACAATCTTGGCATCATCAAACGTATTCTCTTTCCTTGCAGGATTTTTAGCTTCTTTTTGAAGGACAGACATGGAAACACCTCCTGTTCAAATAATCCACTTCTTCCTGAACACCCACTTTATAAAGTGGGTGTTCCTTTTTCCACTTTTTCTTTCCCTTTTTAATTCTCAAATTGATGAGTAATTAAGTTAGCTGGGGTCACCTTTCCAACGGGAATTACCTTATTGTCTTCTAGATCTTTAATCCAAGGTAAAAATTGGCTTTCGTCAAGCTTAGCGGTTTCTGAATAGAAGTGATTACCCGTTACTGGGACGCCAATGACTTCTTCAACCATTTTAGCTGTCTCTACAGGATGGGCATTAGCCCACTTTTGCCCTTTAGTGATGGCCCGGACGAAACGTTGTACCGTGTCAGGGTTTTTGGCGATAAACTCATCGGTGAAGATATAAGCGGTGACTCCTGCGGCTTCACCAAGACCAGTATCTGAAGAATCGGCGACTTTGACAGCCCCTGAATCCAGCATGCCTTTATAAAAAGGAGGATGAACACCTGCCACATCCACTAGACCTTGTTTCAGGGCCTGAATGGCCTGGACATCGGGCATGGACACCCATTCTACTTTGTCTCTCGGTATTCCGGCTTTATCCAAGATCAGATTAGCCAGAAAATCCGCGCAGATATTGTTAGTAATCGTAGAAAACTTGAGCTTACCCGGTTTGTTCTTAAGATCGGCAAACGATTTGATCCCACTGTCAGGTTTCACAAACCACCACATATGGCGTAGTTTAGGGTCCGCACTAGGACCTGGCTCAATATCTCCCCTCGCTACTCCAGTGATCTTGGCTCCTCCTGCTTTTGCCACAGCAATCGTATTCGGATGAAATGATGCTACATCGTTATCACCGGTTAAAATTGACGGAATCTGTTGAGCCGGCTGAGTCTCGCCAGTTTCTACTAACTTAATCCCTTCTTCCGCAAAATACCCCATCTTGTCAGTTACCAACCATGGGGCCAAGGAGCAATCCTTTTTAGTCCAAGTTTTGACAATCCGCAGATTTTTATCACTTGTGCCGGAAGCAGTGGTTTGTGCTGTTACCTTATTTTGTCCTTTGTAGGCCCCTACCCCAATTGCTATGATAGCGATCACGGCAACTGTGCCAACAATCCAATTTTTAGTTTTCTTTCCTATAGGCATTTATTTTCCTCCTCAATAATTCTAGTCTTCAATCTTCAATTCATTTTCAAACCTCGGTGAATTATTGGGGCATCCCACCTTTCTTTATCCGCCTGCTTTCCTGGCTAGTTCCTTTGCCCGAAAGTAGCCTCCTTCCAGCCTAAAAGTCTGCGTTCCAGCCGGATGAAAAGATAGTTAATGAGCAAACCGAGGATCGAAATAATAACACTAGCTGCAAACAGCTTGGGAATCTGAAAGTTTATTTGAGCATTCCATACTAACCAACCCAGACCACTGCTGGCCCCAATCATTTCAGCAGCTATGAGCATAAAGAAAGCTGTTGCAGAACCAATTTTTAAGCCTGTGAAAATATTGGGTAGCGCCGAAGGAAGAATAACCTTGAATATTAAGGTTTTCTTGTCGATGCCCATAGACCGAGCGGATTTGATGAGCAAGGGATCGACGCTTTCTACCCCGTTAATCGTATGAAACAGAATAGGCCATTGGCAAACCCAAAAAATCATGGCTACCTTAGAAATTTCCCCGATGCCAAAGAGCATCATGAATATCGGAAATAAAGCAAAGGGATTTAGTTCCTGCAACAGTCTCAGTAGAGGTGTAGCCACCCTTTTAAACGTCTTATACCAGCCACCCAGGAAAAAACCCAAGGGAATAGCAACCAGAGTTGCCAGGATAAAGCCGATAATTGCCCGCTCAAAGCTAACTCCTACGTGACGGAATAGTTCCCCACTTTTGATCATCTCCCAGATTGTTATGAGGACTACCGAAGGGGGTGCAATAAACGTTTGTTTAACTACCCCGAGTCGAGGAGCAGCTTCCCAAAGGAACAAAAATATGATCAGTGATAATTCGTAGGTGATCCAGTTCTTAACTCTGAAAAAAATCCTTTTTAGCCCTGCTTGATTACTTTTAGATGGATCACTCGTTACGCGTTCAATTAATAATGGTTTAATCTCAACTGCCATTCGCTTCACTCCTTTGTTAAGGATTCAAATCTGCTTCGTCTTTCCAGTCGACGACATTGCCTTCAATCCAATGAATAAAAAAATTCATTCCCGCTCCTAACAAAGCAATCGTTATTGTCGCGGCAAATAATCTGGCCATTTGGTAATTTATAGTAGAATTATGAATTAACCAACCCAATCCTTTACTTGCCCCAATCATTTCTGCCGCAATCAGCATCAGAAAAGCTATGGTAGACCCCATACGTATTCCTGTGAAGATGGAAGGTGCGGCCCCCGGTAGAATGACCTTGAAGAAAATAGTAGCTCCATTAGCCCCCATCGATCGGGCACTTTTGATATACATGGGTTCTACATGCTGAACTCCCGCAATAGTGGCAAACAGGATTGCCCAAATACTGGACCAAAAAATGATGACGATCTTGGCAGATTCCCCGATACCAAAGAAAAGAATGAAGATAGGGAATAAGGAAAAAGCGTTAATCTGCCCAAGGATACTGAACAGAGGATCAAAGAATTTTGCTACTCTCGGAAACCATCCCCCCAAAATAAAGCCCAGAGGAACTGCAATAACCATAGCAAAAGCCATCCCTATCAAAACTCTCTGCATGCTCACAGCAATATGAATAAATAATTCTCCATTGGCAAGTAGTTTCCACTCCGCCTGAATGACCTTGGAAAAAGGTGGAATAAATTGGGGATCAGCCAATCCTAAACGCGGTGCCATCTCCCAGAGAAGAAAAAATGCGATAATTCCATAATAGTCTAATAACCGTTCGTTTAAAGCAAAAATCCATTTCTTCATCAAACTTCGCTCCCCCTTTCTGACCTGTCTCCTAATTTGGTATTAGAAAACTAGAGACCGGTCTCTGATTAAAATCAGAAACCAGCCTCTAGTTTTCTAGTTAGCCTTATCACCTACTATTCCGGTAGGTTTAAGTTAAATAGATTTTACTTTGTTTCTCCGTATTTGTCAACAACTAATTATTTACTATTTTTTCAAACTATTTACCTGGGTCGATATAGGCAAAGGGATCCTGCTTGTACCAATCTGGGAAGTAAGGCAGTCGAACATTTTCCCCCAGGTTGCGGTTAAACGATGAATTCTTAAGAATTCGTGCTAGCCTTCTAGCGATATCAAACACACCAGCATACCCCATATAGGTGTTGGACTGATGGAAAACAGGCAGGATCGGGAGCCCGTGTTTGGCTGCTGGACCATTTCCTCCCACATGGCCAACATACAGGTCAGGCTTAAGTTTTTCAATTAGATTAGCCTGCTCGAAGGCCTGGCCAGTAGCCACATTGAACGGAATCTTCTCGTTTCCAGACAGGTCGTTGAGTAGCGGGTCGACAAATTGGTCATAATGATAAGCCCGCATGCCTATTACCTCCAGACCAAGATACTGGAAGAGGTCGGCTGTAGCCACAACCCTAATTTCACCACCGCCAATAAGTACTCGCTTGCCTTTGAGTATCTCTCTGTAGGGAGCCAGCGCTGCTTCCAATTCCAGGTTTTCCTGCTCGATCAACCGTGCAGCGGCTTTCTCCAAGCCGAAGAACGACGCAATATCCAAAATCCACTCGTTAGTATTTTTCACCCCGATGGGGATGGTGCGCAGAATAAATGGAATGCCATACTTTTCTTTCAGGTGTTCCACAAAATAGTCGTCATGAGTAGCACAAATGCTGACGTTTAGGGCTGCCTCTGTGGCTTTATTAAAATCGTCGGGATGAGCATAGCAGGGAAGAATATTGAGGTTCAAGTCCAAGGCCTTCAGCAGTCTGCTTAACTCAACCTCATCTACCCTACTCATCGACGATACGTTCAACACATTGACCGTTCGACTAATGCGGTACTTTTCTTTCAGTTCTTCCAAATCGTTAGTAACTACCTTGCCTAAACCTTCCTGCGGCTGAATCAGGTTACGCAACACTCCGTGGTAGACAGCATCATATGCGCTGGCCATGATCTTGGTTTTAAACCCTTCACAATGGATGGGAACAATTCTAGCGTTGACTTCGTTCTGAACTTCCGCCACTACGCCGTCAATATCGTCACCAATGATAGCGGGGACACAACTGTTGACTACGATTATGGCGCTGGGTCGGAACTCTTTTTCTGCATGGAGAATGGCTTGCCTCAGATTATCTTCTCCACCGTTAATAACTTCCGCATCACCCAGATTGGTGCTAATCCAACGCAGGCCCGTAGCCTCTGGGTGCCTAAGTTTTTGGAAGTTCTTGCCCATACCCGCCATGGACAGATTAGAGCCACTGCAACCGATGGGTCCGTGAATAATGACCACAGCATCGATAATAGTGTTTAAGATTGCTAGACTCAAGTTTAACTGGCAGCCTTGCGCTTGGGAGAAGGTTCGCTTAGTACCATTGAGACACCCTTTCTTGGACTGTTCGACTAAGTCGCAGCCTAAGCCCCCATAGGCGTTGCAAGCCCGTAGCCGGTCTTCCCGAACTGGCGGGATTTTATCCTTAATATAATCCACTTGCTATTCCCCCTTTTTACCTATTCCCAACAATAACACTGAGGATGTCTTCGGTAAGACGTAGTCCTCCTTCATAGCCGGCATATGCTCGGCTTAGCACAACTCGGTTAGACACAGGATAGGTGACGCTTAAATAACCCGCTCCCAATTCTTCAGCCAACGCTCTCTCAAAACTGCTCCCGATGACGAAAGCAGGATTGAACGAATCGTAATATTTCTGGCTCTTGTTGCTAGGCCAATGAGCTTGAATATGCTTCGATACATTGTTGGTATCGGTATCAAACACCACTTTGGGAGTGATGCCCGAAGTGTATCCCTGAAATCTTACGGATAACAACTGTTTTTCTTCATCATTTAATAGGTCAGTAATAACCACGAGTTCCGGTAGCCAGCCAAGGTCATCGGCCAAGTAGCGGGCCAATGCCGGGGCATAATTAGAGTCTCCCACCACCACACTGTATCTTTGAAAATCTAAATCATTGTAACCGTCGGCCAGGCGCTCTAGGTAACTGTAATAAAGGGCATTTTCCTCGGCAATAACTGTGTCAATCTTAGCCTTGGGAATCCGTAAGCTATCGCCGACCGTCTGCAAGAACTGATCTGTCGCTTTAGCTCCGATCGGTAATGGCACGCAGATATAGGGAACTCCATGGATTTCTTCGAAAACTTGGGCTGCTTTAATCCCAAAGGTATCGGATACGACAATGTTCAAGCTAGCTGAGCCTGCATTTTTTAGGTTATCCAAATTCTCGCCCTCACCGAAGAAGGTGTTCACCTGAAAGCCCAATTTCAGCAACAAGTTTTTCAGCACACGGAGGTTGCCCTTCCAAAAAACATCCTGGATCGGAACAACACCCCAAAGGTTCACTGTATGGCTCTCTTTAAGCGAAGTTTTTTGTACATACTCCCGAAATAACGTTTGTAACACAATATCATAGCCCGCGTAAGAATTACCCTTAAAGCCGCCCGTCTCAGCAGCCAGGACAGGCAACCCTTCGTTGCGGAAGCGATTCACCACCCCAAGGACATCATCTCCAATCATCTCTACCATGCAAGCTGTAACGACAAAGTAAAGGTCGCCGTCCATAATTTTCAAGGTATTGGTGATTTGTTCAGCAAGCCGCTCCTCACCACCGAAAACGATTTCCTTTTCGTAAACGTTACTGCTCGGGAGGGCTTGGCCTCCGCAATATCCGCTACCAAAATAGCCGCCAGCACCGTTTAAGGCGTTGGAAATATTTCCTCCGCAACCAGCTGCCCCGTGAATGATCGGTATAACTCGAGGCAGTACGTTCAATGTAGCCACAGCACCACTCAATGTACATAAATAACGTGGCCGTTCTATGAATTTATTCATCTTTTTTACCTCCATTTTTGGATTAACTAAACGTTTCTGGGTTGAGCGGATACCTGCCGTATTTTTTGGCTACCCAAAATAAAGCCTGGATATTTTCCAAAGGAGTACCCATGGGTAAGCCACAACCCAGACCCAGCGTATAACCTTTGGGGTTGTCATATGCCTTGCCTAAGCATTCTTTTGCATCCTTAACGACATCTTCGGGCGTCCCCAAATACATAGATTCCGTAGGCCTGACGTTCCCCGTTAAGATCACCCTGTCTCCTACTTCGCGCTTTGCTTCCGCTAAATCCATTTTGTCATCGAGGCTAAGTCCCATTACCGTTCCTCCTAATTTTGAAAGCGACAAAACAAAAAGGCCAGGTTGTTCTTTTGTAGAACTAACCTTAGCCTTCAGCTGTCTGATCGGACTAATTTGGCACAGCATATTTTTCACTTATGTCACTTAATCGCGATTGAATTTCCAACTTATTCACTCAGTTTACTTTATTGGTAGTATTTTAATCTATCAGAGGTTTATTGTCAATGAATAATTCTGTCTTAAAGGCAGCAAAGAATATGGAGGATTTTTGTCAGATTATCCTAAAAAACCAGCTCTCCTGGTTTATAGCCTACAGGCAATTCCTCTTCACTTAAAAATTTGAAATTATCATCACGCAGTATGGGTAAAAATACTTCGTAGGGTATCCTGAAAAACTCACAGGTATAATTACTGGATCCGACCCACATACCCTCATTGCCACTAAAATTCAAACCTCTGGCAAATTTCGTATAGTTTGAGCAATCATGAACTGCTAAATCCCAACTTTCTTCAACGGCTATTTTCATGAATTTCAGAGTTAATTCCCTACTCCAAATCGGAGATATATAGCCGTGTCTAGAAATATACATGTTTTCCCCGTAATAATTGTCTATGCTATTGGCATTTAAATGCAATTCTGCGCAATTGATAAAATCGAGTTTTGTCTCTAAGATCGCTTGCTTCTTCTTGAAAAAGGTTTCGAAGAACTCAGGAGTCATTGGCGTTTCAATACCTACATTTTTAATGTATTTTTTCGCTATGGCCATAATTCCAATCACTTTGTCCGAACAATTTGAGGCACCCAGGTTGAAACGCAACTCGTCAAGACCGGCTTCAGCTAAAGCTTTCAACGTCTCTTCCGTAGCTAAAGTGCCATTTGTATAAAGATGTTGATGAATCCCTGCATCACTAAATTTCTTTATAACCGGATAGTATTTTTCAATTTCCATGAATGGCTCTAAATAAACGTAGGAAATTCCCGTGGGCTTTTGTTGGATAGAAAGAAGTAAATCAATGTCCTTCTCATAAAATTTTGTGCCTCCGATTTCCCACATACCTTCGCCAACCGGAGCAATATTATCCAGGTCTCCATAATGATAGCAGAACTTACACTCTAAGTTACATTTGTTCGTTTTCCTGATTGAACTCAAACCGGTTCCCAACAGACAAGAACGACATCCTTTGGGGAATTTGCTTTCATTTCCCACAAAAAAAGTTCTATTCTCCAAAGTTTTCAAGCCTGTGATTTCCGACATTAACATATCATTTCTATGATCGATCGCGGCCTCAATTTGTGCATAGGTAGCGTAAATAATTTCTTGTTGTTTTGTCATAACTTCCTCATCCTCTGGCAATATTGAAAAGAATTCAAACCAAAACAACGCATCTTTCTTTGAAATTTTCATAACATGTCCTCCTATAAATTAATTCTACTAAAGACTACTTCTTCAACGACTCATAAAAATCATCTAAAGCGATTTCATCCTCTTTATCGATTGCAATCAGAACTGTCCGATCAAATATACCCTCAGCAGCTCTTAAGCAAACCGGACAACGAGCATCCTCTTCAACTTCCTCAGTATCGGTTGGATTGTCCTTAATTGATTCAGTGTTTATACCAAAAGTATGACCGCTTACACAAGTGAAAATTACCCAATTTTCTTTTTGCATCTGTTCAATCACCTCCTCAATTTTGCATTTGTTATAAATTCATCCACTAATTTCTGGGCTTTTTGTTGCAATTGCTCATTAAAGTGTTTCGAGAAAGGATCGCTGAAGCCATGTTTTCCATTTAACACGTGCACATCAACAAACTGCTTTTGCCCAAGGGTACATGTCAACTCTGAAACATCAAAGGCCTTTTCCTCTTCCGCAAAGATTAGTAATATTGGACATTTAGGGGTTATGTTTTGATAGTCCCTTATTCTAGAACCATAGTAGCAAATTACTCTATCTACAGCATTTTCTGTTTCACTACATATCCACGCCGTAGTTGCTCCGGCACTAAATCCTAGGAGAAATACATTTCTATAATCTGTTCTGGATTTCATCAGTATTTTGTTAACTTGTTGTACCATTGAAGGAAAACCAATATTTTTAACGAAGTACTGGTAAGCTTCTCCTTCTCTACTATAATCGAAATAGCCTCTCGGCTCCACAAAGTTAGGGCAAAAGACATCGTATCCAGCCGCTAAATAATGTTCGCAGATCAATTTAATATGCGGATTAATTCCATATATCTCATGCAAAACGATAATGGCTGATTCTTTCCCGCGAATAATATTTAGCATACAATTCTCCGACTTCTTTCCTCACTATTTGGCTATATTTGGATGCGCTATCTTACTATGGAAGAGATACTGATAACCCAGTTTCCCAGTTTCCCAGTTTCCCAGTTTCCCAGTTTCCCAGTTTCCCAGTTTCCCAAGATCTTACCCCGGCGGGGTTCGCGCCGTCAACCACTCCATCTATTGTTCCACAAGTTGCCTAAATATTCCTTCCCAATGTGGCAACTATTAGACAAAAATGCCAGAGCGTCAAATACGTTCTGGCACTATATCCATAATAATTGTTCGGTTATAAAACCTTTTCACTTCTAATCCACGCGTAATTATAGCTCCCACTGAGGACAGCCCTAAATATACTGCAAACCCTAAGAATATTAAGGAAGCCTTCGAGGTTTAGATTAGATATAAATTGATGAAAACATTTCATAAGACAGACATTGCTATTGGTAATTTAAGGCTCATACTTTTGGCTTATGCTCTGTTAATATTTTTGTTGCTGTTTTTTGCGATTCTACTGTCATGGTGAATACTCACCACCGACTGATGTCCTTAAATAGGGAAGGCCATTTGACAATCTTGAATAGAAAATGGGTAAAAAGATAGGCTCAGCAGAGATTAATTTGCTGAGCCTATCTATCACTACAAATATTAATCATCCAAAAGGGCTAAGATATACTCAAGGATAATCCAAAGGTTGCGTTTACATTGTGTCCTAAGTTAAAATTCTTGATGGCCCTGATCATTTTATGGTTTTACATGGTACTATATGGGTTGGATAAGGGAACTTTCCCGAACCCAACCACCGGATTCCTCATAAGGACAATTTCAGGAATGATCATAGGGGCTGTTCTTGTAATTCTAAATTCCAGTAAATTTTATCTACAAGTTACCATTGACGAGGACTTACCCCCTAGTGTTACAATAGTAAGAATAGAATCGGACAAGTAAGTAAGCTATCCCCCAAAGTGGAAAACATGTAATCAAGGAGGGCTAAAACAATGAATGATGACTACATTTTCCGTCGAGAACTTGATATGAAAACGAACTCACCTGAGATGACCGTACACCTAAAAAATGATCGTCAATTCCAAAAAAATGGATATAGCCAAGAAAAAAGAACTGTTCGATGAATTTTACACATTGAACTTCAACCATATACCCGGTAGCATCTGGTATTGTAGTCCACGTTATGGTAACATCCCCATAAGGCAGTACTGCCCCAACTTAAGTGGCTCTGAGGTTTTATGAGTATGATAAGGTTCTGATTCAGTTGATTTTTGCGAATCAAGTTGCCTGTGTGATACTCGCAGTCTGCTATTCGGACCTGAATAGAACAACAAATTAATTAGCTTAAACTGGCAGTTATACAAGAATTTTGGAATAACGTTCACAACGGGATTTAGCATTTTTGCCCATTGATGGCTGACACGCTTGCCTTTTTTATTCAGTTTCTGCAAATTTAAAAACGAATCCATATCTCCTGCATCTTTACTTTCAACCCATATCTTGAGCTTTATATAGTCGGTTAATTCCGTGGTTTTATCGAATTGGATAGTAAGACAGTCTGTCCTTTGCCGTCATCGGATTTGGTAACTGATTTCAGACTCGTTACCCACGGGAACAGAAATCATTTCAGAAAATGGAGCGAATATCATTATTGCTCGGATCCTCTATAATGGAATGACGTTGATCATTGAGCAACAACTTAGCTACTAGAGTCAGTGCTTGGACCGCTCCGAAAGTAATCAAAATTTAACATAGATGACTGTGAATACCCTTCGTCCGTATACCAGTGATATCAATAGTTGTTTACCGCAGAGGCTAAAGTGCTGAACATTGACAGTACCTTAAGGGAGTTGCTACTATAACTTACTTCCTGATAAAATAATAAAAATCCTTTGTGTTATTCTTATTATCTTGAAATATTCATGCTAAATAGCTTATTATTATGTATAATTCATATATATTTACTATTAATAATAATTGACCAAACGTAAATTGCCAATGCTTAACATTGATCCGAATTATTTAAGGAGGCAGTAATATGATGGAAATCGAAAATAAAAAGAATGGAATAGCTGGGATGATATCCCAATTAATGCCTCTATTTGCCAGAAAATTCATGAGGCCATTAGAACTGCATACTAGAAATATAACTAGTCCCCTACATATGCATGCATTAATAATTTTGAGTGAAAAAGAAGTGTTTACAATGACAGAACTTTCTAACGAAATGTACATCTCAAAACAACAAATGACGCCTATCATTGATAAATTAGTTGACAATGGTTTTGTGCAAAGAGAACATGATAATATTGACAGAAGATCAATAAAAATAAGCCTAACTTCAGCAGGTTTGAGATTTTTAGACGATACTAATAAAGACACTGCCACCATGATAAAAAGCAAAATTGAAAAGTTAGATACAGATGATTTAAATTCTCTTCATCTTGCTTTGGATGACCTCCAAAGAATCATTTCTAAAATCCCCACATAAGAGAATAAGCTTATTAAAAATAGACATGCCAGTTGAGGTAGCTTTCTAACCTCAGTAGCATGTCTTTCTTAATTTTTCCTCTTATTCCTTCGCTTTATCAAAAAAAGGGTTAAGAAAAGTTAAAGTGCCTCATTAACTACAGACATTTGTTTCTTCATTTTTCGTTTAACCATAAAATTATCTATATTGACATACATAACTGGCACAAGTACGAGGGTTACTAAGGTGGATAATGAGAGCCCAAAGGCAATTACAGCGGCCATAGAAGATATTCCCTCTGAACCTTTGCCCCCGATAACCAACATCGGTAACATTGCCAGAACATTTGTAACTGTCGTTAAAAGAATTGGACGTAAGCGTATTGTTCCAGCCTGAACTAAAGCGTCATGCGTAGATTTGCCATGCTCCCTTAGCTGATTCGTATAGTCAACGAGCACAATAGCATTATTTGCAACCAAGCCGATCAACATGATTATACCCATAAGGGAATTCATATTAATGGTTTTATGGGTTAGGTACAAGCCAAGAATTGCTCCAACAAACGTCGGCGGTAAGGAGAACATAATAACAAACGGGGTAGAGAAGGATTCAAACAAACTTGCCATGACCATGTAGACCAATACAATAGAAACCAGAATTCCTATGCCAAGTGACTGAAATGCTTCGCTCATAAACTTAGAGGATTGACCGAACCCAACCGTATAACCAGCGGGAATTTTTAGAGCATTAATCTTCTGCTGCACTAAAGTTTGCGCATCCCCTGTTGATGTATCGACGACATTTCCGTTTACATAAACACTCCGCGTACCGCTGACATGCTGGACCTTACTTGCTTCTTGCACTAAATTAAGAGTGGCCAGATCAGAGAGAGGAATTAATGCTCCCGTGCCACTGGTAATATTAGATTGTAAGACCTTTGTCACATCGCGTGAATAATCCTGTGGAAACCTCACAACTACATCATAATCTTTATCCCCTTGGTAAAAGGTAGATGCAGTTGTCCCTTGAAAAGCGGTATTTAGGGTAGATATAACCTGCTTCTCTGTAAGACCATATTGAACCAAAGCATTATGGCTAATATTTAATTGATAGGTGGGTAAACCGGTTGCCAGTTGATTGTCTATATATTTTAGCTGAGGTATAGCGGTCATAATGTTTGTTACTTCATTGCTGAGTAACTTCAACGTATTTTCATCCGGCCCTTGAATAAGAACCTGTACTTGCCCGGAAGACGGACCACTCATGGCTGTTGCCGGAGTTGCTGTAATCTTGGCACCAGGAATATCCTGCAAATAGCTTTGCATACCATTGGCAACTTGAGTAACCGATTCTTTTCCAACCTCATTCAGCGTGACAATAAGGCTAGCTGTATTGGTGGCAATTCCCTGTCCCGAGCTGCTGGATTCTCCAACTTTCGCATAAATTGATGTCACACTTTTTTGATGGGATTTAATACGTTGTTCAATAGTTTCAACAGTTTTCGTTGTCTCAGAAAGATTTGTGCTATTGGGCATCGTAACAGAAACATTAACTTGGTTCATGTTGGTTGCTGTCATGAGCTCAGTTCCGATCATAGAGACAAGAGGCATAACTGCCAAAACCATTGCCATCGAAGCAACTACAATCGTTTTCCGGTGATCGAGCCCCCATTCGAGGATTTTCCTATACCCTTCAGTCAACTTATACATGCCGTTGCCAAACCAATCATAAGGAGCCCATGGACGAAATGGAGCATTTACACCTGGAATAGTTTCTTCTTCCGCGAACCGCGATCCACTCAACAATTTTGAGGCCATCATAGGGGTTAAAGTCAAGGCCACCAACAAAGCGATAACATGAGAAAAAGTTACCGTCAAGGCCATCGGCGTGAAGATCTGCCCAGCAATTCCTCCAGTGAAGAGTGAAGGAACAAAGACACAGATCTGAGCTAAAGCAGCCACCAAGACCGCGGTCCCAACTTCTGCAGCACCTTTGCTAGCAGCCTCTTTAGGATTCAAACCGTCTTTTCGGGCCCGGAAAATGCTTTCTAAAACAACAACCGAAAAGTCTACCAAAGAACCTAAGGCTATAGATAAACTGCCTAATGTTATTATATTGATCGTAAGGTTACACAGGTACATGAGAATAAAAGTGGCTAAGACCGAAATTGGTATGGCTACCGCAATGACTATCGTTGTCCTCAGACTTCGCAGAATACATAGCATAATCAAAATTCCCAATAGAAAACCCAAAACAGTATGCTCAGCTACTAATTTAACAGTGTCTCGAATGGATTGAGCAGAATCACTGACAATTACTAAATGAACCCCTGCCGGAAGTTGTTTGCTTAGCTGCTGAAATTCTGAACGAACTGCATCGGAAACCTTAACTGTATTTCCATCACTTGTCTGAATAATACTAAACCCTATGGCTGGCTTTGAATCCAAGGTTGCACTTAGCTTAACATCTTTATAGCCGTCAACAAGTTTAGCTACATTTCCTACTTTTATCGCTTTTGACCCAATCGAAATAGGTATCTGCAATAAATCGTTTACTGATCCAAACTGTCCGTTAACTTTAAGCGTAATTAGCTGACTGCCTCTATTAAGCTGTCCAACCTCGGCGCTGGAATTATCCGCTTCGATGGCCTGAGTAATTTTATCGATAGACAACCCATAGTGTGTTAATTTTTGAGGATCAACATCGATACTGATCTGACGAGTTAGGTTTCCGATTTCATTTACCGTACCAACACCGTTGACATGTTGCAAAGCCGGTTTAACAATGTTGGCTGCTATATCTGACAGTTCTGACAGTGATTTGTCCGCCCCCGAAAGGGTTACCGTCATAATAGGCGTACTATTGGGATCGAACTGCTTTACACTTGGACTATTAGCCTTGGAGGGAAGGCTCGCAGATAATCCGCTAATAATTCCTCTCATATCTTCGACCTTCTGATTCAAATCCTCACCATAATTAAATTGCACTGTAACCTGACTTTCGTTTTGCAGAGATGTGGAATCAATCTCTGCAACCCCGGATAAGGTTTGGAGCGCATCCTCAATTGGCTTAGACAGCTGTTGTTCTACCTCAGACGGAGAAGCTCCTGACATCGTAGTAACAACGGAAGCAATGGGCAAATCCATTTTAGGCATCATGGCTTGAGGAAGGCTGGTCATGGCGATAACCCCGATCAAAGCGACTGCCAACATTATCATGCTAATTGTTACTGGTCTTTTAATTGAACCATCTGCAATCTTCAACTTTTTAACCGCCTTTACTTTTTACTTGCCATTTAACCTTAACTGGCTATCTTAACCTTATCTCCTTCGGAGAGCAAATTCTGTCCTTGTACCACGAGTTGATCACCAACATTTAAACCACTCGTAATCTCGTAAACTGAGCCAGTCATACTTCCAACCTTCACAGTTACAGAATGGGCAATGCCATCCTTAATCACAAACACTGAAAGAGCCCCACTCTGGGTTGTTAAAATACTGTCTGCCGGGATCACAATCCCTTGCTGGCCCTTTTTGAGCTCATGCGCTTCTACTCTCATATTAGCCAAAAGGGTGGTCTTAGAATTCTGTAAGGTAATCTCTATTGAGTATGCTTTAGTAGTTGCATCGGGTTGAGGATGAATAGCACTTACAGTTCCTTGTAAAATTTCAGAAACGGCTGGTACGGAGACTTCCATTGGCATTCCTACAGAAATATTCCCGATATTTGTTTCAGGAATCTCTACGTTAGCAGTTAACGGATTCATCGAGGCAATTGTAACAAATCCGCCAGACGCTCCGACGGCTTCCCCGACTTGAGCATCAACAGTCACAACGTACCCTGAGATTGGAGAATCAATCTGGCCCTGATTAATCTGAGCTTCAATTACTTGGGTTGCTTCTTGAGATGCTTCCAATTGGGCAGAATTGACTTTTAAGCTCGGATCACTGAGCAAGCTATCGTAATTAACCTGGGCTTGTTTCAAAGCGGCTTTAGCCGAAGCCACATTATTTGCTGCTGTTGTTTGGGTAGCTTTATCCGAGGACTGTGATTGAGACATCACGCTCGCCAAATTTGTCTTTGCGGCATCTAAGGTTTGCTGAGCTTGGTCTACCTGAGCTTGAGTTGTAGCCACAGTTTGAGAATTTTGACTGGCTTCAAGGGCACTTTTCGCAGCATCATAAGCAGCTTGCGCAGTTGACACACTTCCACTGGCCTGATCTACCTTCTGCGTACTTATGGCTCCCTGGTATGTAATAGATGCTTGGTCATAAGAACTTTGAGCTTGCAAAATGGCCGCTGAAGTAGCGGAAGAACTGCCTTGCTTTGCTAACTTCAGTTGAGTTTCCGCTGTATCTAAAGCGTCTTTGGCCTTCGCAACCGTTTCTTGATCCGCCTCTAGAGTAGCCGCCCGCTGTTGCTGAGCTGCGTCGAGATTTGCTTTAGCCGATTCAAGTGCACTTTTCTTCTGTATTATGTCATTTTGATCACTTACGGTGGAATTTTTTAGCTGTGACTGAGCCGTCACCAATGCCTTGTCCGCAGCTGCTACAGAATTTTGAGCCTGAGTCATCTGCGTTGCTAAAGAAGTTTGGTTCGCATCTACCGACGTAGTTGCCCCCTTCTGAGCATTCGCCAAATTAGTTTCAGCAACTTCAAGCGCTGTCTTTGCTTGATTTTGAGAAGTCGTTGAGTTCTGTTCTGTCTCATCTTTTTGACTTGCTGACACTGTAGCATTTGCCTGAGCTTGCCTTTTCTGAGCTTGCAGCAAGTCCGCATTAAGAGTGGCCAGGCTTTGTCCCACTACAACCTTATCCCCCACTCTCACATTAACTGAAGAAAGAATTCCTGATTGAGGGGAAGATACCACAGTCTGTACATAAGGAGTGACCGTTCCCAAATAGGTATCTGTGTTGGGAAGTCCAGTTAAAGCCACTTTAGTTACGTTAACACTTGAAAGTTGCTGTTGAGTAACAGCTGTTTGAGCTCCGCATCCAACGAGATATAAGCTAAGCATGGTAATAGTTCCCATGGCAAGAGCTTTTCTAAATTTTTGTTTTAACATGTCGCACATCTCTCCTTCGATAATGAACTAAATCGCTAGAGTCAACCTGTAAATCCATTTATTAGCTTAAACTTTGCAGCCTTACCTCTTAGTAGCAGTTCGGAAAATTCCCCCTTTGCTCTGAAGATTTTCCCAGGAATTTTTCTCCTGATTAACTATTATTTATAGTAAATATATATTTACTATAAATAATAGTTAATCAGTGTTACATTGTCAATATAAATTTTGATAGAAAAGCAATAAGCACAAACACCACACTAATTCTTTTTCAAGAACTAGTGTGGTGCTGTACATAAGTTAAAAGCTGGAGCACAACGTTCTACTCCTTACGGTTGTATCTCTACCTGTCTAATTGCTGCAGATAATCAAAATGGTGCTATTATTATTTAACTCGTAAATCTTAGTGTTAAGTAAAGTTGATCGCCCCCATATATTCCCCGTTATTTAAGTTATTTTGTCCTTGGCTAACCAATTTATCACCTTCATTCAAGCAACCATTGCACATTTACCGCATTTCACCCTGGGCATAAGTTAATTCCACGTTATTTTTGGGGAATATGCCCATTCCCATCACCGAAATTCCGAGATGCTATAAATTTGTCCGTAAAGGCATTGAATTTTAGTTAATCATTATATATAGTAAATACATATTTACCATAAATGATATTTAACTAAGTGCAAGATGTCAATCCTAGAAATAAGGGGGTAATATCTGAGTGGAAATAGAAAAAAATCAGATAGCAAAAAAGCTATCCGATTTAATGACTTTATTTGTAAGAAAGTTAATGAGACCCGTAGGGCAGCTGACTAGAAATATAACTAGTCCACTACACATGAACGTAATTACAATATTGAGTGAAAAAGAAATGTATACAATGACAGAACTTTCTAACGAACTGCTTATATCTAAGCAACAAATGATTCCTATCATTGATAAATTCGTTGATAGTGGTTTTGTAAAGAGAGAACGTGACAACGTTGATAGGAGATCTAAAAGAATAAGCATAACTTCAGTTGGTTTAAATTTTCTAGATAATATTAATAAGGAAGTTATCAGCATTATGAAAACCAAAATCGAATACTTGGATGAAGATGATTTATTTTCCCTCCATCGTGCATTAGACGACCTTTATAGAATTATTTCAAAAATTCATTTGTAATAATTGCTATCCTCCCTACATTGTTGATTCTGACGATTCTTGCAGCTACTGCTTAGTAACTGGTACCTTTTTCTCATGGTTTAATGCTTCTAACTGGCAGAAATAAAACCAATTCAAAGGCTTTAATTTCCGCAATAAACAGGTACGTTCGTTCTTGTTCATTGCGATCTCTCCCTTCTTTTCTATGATTTGTTAGCTTCCTTATATATTGTTGCATCTATTTGGTGTCATCCCCATTTCATTAGGAACCCACTCAAATGCATTGGCCAATTGAGTTTTACATGTGGACCGGCGTGACTATTAGGACTGGGGCTGGTCCAAATACCGACCATTTGATTTCCCCGAGTCCAACACAATTTGGAAACGGAAGATCATTTCCAACTAATAATGCACTTTGCCAGTAATTCTTGGTCCTACTCACGATACGTGCACCCGGACTTCAGCAAACTCCACATCCCCATTTGGGACCGACTCTCCTATAATATAATCAGGACCAAAAATCCTAAAGCGAATTCTGATTTTTATCTCATAACCTATCTCCTCGTATCGTGTCCAATTTTGTCCACCATCGCTGGTCTTCCATAAGCCTCCATCAATAATTGCCCATCCTATTTGTTCCGTGACAAAATCAAGTTGCTGCAGGTTCTTGAGATCAATATTGGGCCTAATCGATACAAAAGATCCCATGCCATCGGACGTATAATACAATTTATAGCGGTCACTCACGATACTGTGCTGTGCATCAATAACACTCCATTGACAATATGTGATCACAAAACGAAGATGGCGTACAAGTAACGATATTTGGAGTGAAGAAAACTAACGGCTCCTACAAGACTCTAAAAGTCAGTAGGAGCCTGATTCATGGACTGGTACATTTTGGTTAGATACGCCAATACTTATACTGATCAACTTTGATGAGGCAAACTAATGATAAACGTTGTCCCT
>Ga0209123_1000511_pt1 | contig 49376 bp, 48 predicted proteins | sample BarGraIncu00431A_FD_184500 | JGI IMG/M metagenome (GOLD analysis project Ga0209123, IMG submission 184500) | Arctic peat soil microbial communities from Barrow, Alaska, USA - Barrow Graham LP Incubations 004-31A (SPAdes) (version 2) | ecosystem: Environmental > Terrestrial > Soil > Wetlands >...
TAGGCCTCCAAGATAATTTGCAACCACATCAGCAGCTTCTTTCCTTGTTATCCCCGTCATTTCAATTTCGATGCCAAATCTCTGCGTCCTCACTGTGCCTTGCCCCTTTCGAATGTGCCTCCTGGCTTAGTGTACATATTAACTCTAAAAGGACTTGTTATCCAGTGAATTAGCGGGTGTTTGTATCATATCTAAAGTATACACAGTCAGCCCAAAACCATCTTGTCTGTTATATGCAACTAAATGCATGCAAAATATATGTACTATGAACAAATCACCCACAGCAAACTGCTTTCAGCTAAAAATGAAACTTTTGTACTTTAGTAATCATCTGACCAGGAGTTCTTTTTATAGTGACCGATTTGTTTGAATAAACCTCAACCAATATTTCCAACGTTATTCTTAACTTTCAAAACTTTTCGGAAACTGTCGAGAAAAAAGTGAAATTTTTGCCGTGCGTGCAAGGTTTGGAAGCGCCCGGTTATTTGCAAAATCGAGATTTTCCTCTGGGTGGGGGGGAACCATGCCCACAATACGATCACCCTCCCACGCAGTTTCTTGCATATATCGATCCATAAATCTCACTCTTTTTATAGTGGCAGATATGACGGATAAACCATCAGACAACACGAATATCATCGCCATGCCCTCAACCAACATCACGCAACGAATACCCAGTTACGAATTCTTAAATTTCTTGCCCTTTTTAAGGCAGTAGATATAAGAGGTAAACTTCAGGCCATATGCAAATCCTTGTCACCCCCAATGGATTTCGCTAAAATTACAAGAGGTCATTGCCTCATCAATATCACCATCGCTACAAATATCCATCAATACTACCTCACCTTCGTTAGTAAGTCCTAAGCAAACAACCCTTGACTTTATGTCTTCTTCCGCATCTCTATAGATCACATACAAGTCTTTAGGTGCAGGTATTATTTGAATTATTTTCCTAACCATTTTTTCCTCCATTCATGGAACGATAAAACGTCCACAATTTATATTTTTAATATCTTGTCTACCCTAATGTCTACCCACCTAGACAAACTTCATCCCTTATAATTCCTAGGGTCATTGACTATGTCTAGGGTGTCTAGGCAAATTCCTACCCTTTTCTCTTTTTCGCCTCTACGCTACCCCTTTTTACTATTTTACATATCTTTATAAGAAAAAGGGTAGACACCTTAGACAGCAACCTTCAAACCTTTATACCATATGCTTTCGCGGCTTGTCTACTCCCCTAGACAACCTTTTAACCCGTTACACCTCCAAGCGCTTATCGTGTATGGATTTGCAAGGTGTCTACTCCCTGTCTACCCCTTAGATATTTTGCCGTTCCCAACCCATTCCTTTTCCATATCCAGGAATTCTTATTTGTCCTTTTGTTTTAACCCATCCAGGAGCCTGGCTCATAATATCCCTAATTCGCCCTGCTGTTTGCGGTGATAGTTGTTCAATCCTGCCATGTAAGCATTCTGTCCAAATAATTTCAGTAGAAACGCGATCACGTTTTATACTTCCACATGTTTTATCTTGATTTTCATCAATATAGTTTTTCCTTTCCCAATCCGCTTTTATTTTCCAATCAGGGGTTAACACGATTTCTAAATAGTTCAATATGCGATCTGCCCAAGCATCACGGACTACAAATTCCTGTTGTACCATTGCAGCCATTTCTTCTATCTCTGGTGTAAGAAATATTGGTTCTCCTGATTCATGTATTACTTTAGCCTCCGCAAGTATTTGATCACGTTCTTTTGCTAAATCATGAAATACATTTTTCTTGCTTCCAGTAAAAATCCTAACAGGCCAATAGCGACGATTTCCTGTAATATCTTTTAAAAATTGCTCATTGTTAGTTGTTCCAACCATGATACACATTCTTGGTATGTCCATTACATGTTTACCATACGGCGGTCTATACCGATCGTATTGAGCAACGAAAAATGATTTCAACCTTTCTGCTTCTGTTTTCTTAAGACTGGTCAACTCTCCAAGTTCACACAACCATTTACCCATATGAGATTCATAAGTCTGAGCAGCATCATTTGTAATTTGTATTGCATCAGTATACCATTGACCTCCTAAAACACTAAAAAGGCTTGATTTCCCTAGCCCTTGCACTCCCTTTAATATGAGGCAGGTATCAAATTTCACGCCAGGTTGATAAGCCCTACGTATCAGAGCCGTTAGTACTTTCCGTGTAACTTCTCGCGTATAGATTGTATCCTCTGCGTTCTGATAGTCGATCAAAAGCGTATCTACACGTGGCACTCCATCCCATTGCAGACTATTTAAATAATCGAGCAATGGATTATGTTGTATTGTCATACAAAACTCAGCAAAGGAATTATCAATAACACCAATATTCGATATCCCGTAATGATCATGGAAATAATTATAAAGTGCTTTAAAATCACCATCAGACATCATTTTTTCATTTGTCGTGCTATACTCATCATCTTTCTGGGACCACGGTAGACCTTTTGTTTTAAATGCTGCCGATACCGTCATATCATAAGAGAATTTCCCTTTTAATTTGGGGTCATTTCGTAAAATAAGCAAGCAATTAGATGGCGTTTTTAGAATCTTTCCATCCTCATTGTATTTGAGTTTCTTCCTCCATTCTTCTTGATCAGCGACCTTAAAGGTAGCATCATAAACATTGTGACAATCCTTGATGGCTTTGTTAATCGTATGATCCCCATATGTAGTACCATCAGAAAAATGACATTCGTCCCATTTTGGGCGATAGAGAGCTGATTGTCTGAATAACGAATCCATACGGCTATGATCTCGACCTGTCCAGAATGCTAGTATATTACATAAAGCCATGTCTGCTGCCGAATCATCACCATTGTACTTACTGGTATTGCCATCCCAAAGTAATTGGAAATCAAAGCATTGTTTTGAACTTAGAATTTTATTGATCAACTCAGCATCCGATATATTAATTAATGATTGTGGAAGTTGTTTTTGAATTGGAGATATCTCCAACTGCGACTTAGCAACATACTTAGCATGAATAATTGCAACTTCATTGATACGTTCATAAACTTCCATTGGTGTACCTTGAACGTGCCACCCTGTGACGGTGAAAAATCGACCTGAATCATACATCTCAAAGCATCCTTTTCGTCTACCTCCTGGTGGTAACGTTCCTTTGGCTAGAATATGAACTCCAGTAGCCGACGGGCTCCATTCAGTATAGGATTGCATTTTACATATAACTTCCTGCGCCTCAAGAGACATTACACCATTATTAAAACAGCCATCGATATCCACACCATATATTCCACTTTCCTTCGTTAACATGAAGCCAATGCCGCTAAATCTACCACTATTAAAGCATTGTAAGGCTGTATTAAAATCCGTCCAGGTATTGGGATTATTACTCATTGCCATGCCACCCGTTACAGGATTTATCGGGAACTTATCATATTTTTGTCGTTTATCGTTCCACTCTAAGGAGAAACAAACCCATTGGCGTAAAGCTTTCATCTCCTGTGGTATTTTTGATATGTCAGGAGCAATCTTATTAACCGCTATTTTATCTTCTGTTAAAATTCTTATCACCTCATTTCTACGACCACGGCATGGTCTTTATTTAATTCACACAATCAGCAGCTAGTTTTTCGATAACCGCTAAAATCTGCTCTCTTTTTTCTTTTGGTAGTTCTCTACGGAGATATTTACTAAACGTACAATCATTTACGCCTATCGAATAAGCAATTTGATATTTATAAACCCCAGTTCGCTTTATTGCATCGCGTATTTCTTTATTCGGCATTGCTTGGCCCCCCTTTTTATTCTTGTATTTGTTATAATTCTATGATACCATTAGCCAGAAACACTTTTCAATGTTACAAAACCGTTACAAGGAGTTTTTAAATTATGTATGATGAAATCGAAATACCGCTAGATTATACAAATTTCACTTGGAGGTATGCCGATAATGGCTATGAATGGGATTATAATATAAAAGTAGATGAGATGTTTCATGAAGGAAATTATTCTTCACCCTTTCTTATTATTAAACCTGGAATAACTTCATACACTTCAACTACACCATTTAAAAGTTCACCCGAGCTATTTACTCTTTTTGCCGAACTACCTGTAGGTGATGATGACGAGTCTTTAAAAGCAATACTAAATTTTACAAATCAACATGGTTTACTTAACGCTGGTTTAACAATGGATAATAGTCAAATCGATAATGGTATTCGCACTTACTCCACTATTTTTCAAGGAATTTCACTTCATTTTTATCTAACTCAAATATGGGAAATGAAAAACGCCTTTCGTATCTGGAATTGGCTACAAGAAAAAAATTCGTCCACGCTATCAAAAGTGATAAGGTGGACGAATGATGATAATATACAATATTTTTTTGGCGAGCTAGAAGATATAGATATTTTCAGTAGTACAGGAATTCAATATGATTCTAACGGAAATTGCTTGACTGATTTAAAAGGTTGTATCATCCCTCGCAGCTATAAATTATTTGACAAACCACAGCATAACGTTTTAAAAAAAATAAAAAAAGATGATTATTTTCTTCCAGCAAAATTTGTAATACAAAAAATCATTAATAAAAACTTAAGCAAGTATCCTGTTAAACCTCTCCTATTGATGGACAACAATGAAACCTTAAAACAGTTTTTTGTTCCTTCAAGTCTCCTAGCTTGTATGTGGTTCCAATTCTTCCAAGTAGTCACTGGTGAGCGAAAAATTAAACAATGTTTCTATTGTGGCAAATGGGAAAACGTTACTGATAAATATTCATCTTGGAAATATCATTCACGTTGTGGCAATTATGCTCGTGTAAAAAAATATCGTGAACAAACAAAATGAAAGTGAATGACATGATCTTAGTGAATCTAACTAATCCATATAATTTATCAGCATTGCAGAGTATTAATCTCTTAAAGCTGATTGGACTTCCCGCCCTCTTTGATCAATTAATATACTACATCAATTTTCAAGGAGGCACTCATGGATAAATTCTTCACGCAAAAGACCTGTGACAGATGCGGCAGTAGTTTAGCTGATGGCCGAACAATGAGCATGTTCAACACCGATTGTATTTGTATCATCTGCTGCGAAAAGGAACAACATGGCAAGGATTATGATAAAGCTTTAAAAGCTGATCACGAGCAAATCAGAAAAGGGAATTATAATTTTGAGGGGATTAGGGGTGGCAAATGAATGTGCCGGAGGCTGATAGGTTAATACCCGCCTTTGTTATCATTAAAGCAAGTGGTTAACTATTTTTGGGCAAATAAGAAGCCATGCCCTGGAGCTGTTGCTCCTCAGACATGGTCTCAAATGCTTTTACAATATATCGATATATTAAACTTAAACAGCGAAAGCCACGGTGAGAATCATGTTTCTCACTCCTTGAATGTTCATTACTTATTTCTGTTAATCTAAATATACATCAAACGATAATCATTGTCAATTATAAAATTAATTCCGTTAAAAGGCTATTGCGGAAATTATAAATCAGCCCGCCCAATATAACAAAAAACACCACTAGCATTATCATACAATAATATTAGTGGTGCTTTATTTTATTACCCTGTGCCATCATCGTACAGATTTTTTATGTAATGTAAAATTGGAGGTGGGGCCCAGATTTGAACTGGGGATAAAGGTTTTGCAGACCTCTGCCTTACCACTTGGGCCGCCTTGTAAAATTGAGCGGAAAAAGTGATTCGAACTCTCGCCCCTCTTGGCAAAGCGATGCTCTACCGCTGAGCTATTCCCGCATATGAATGGTGCCTCGCCGTGATAGGTGGCATTCTATGTACTAGGATATTATTAACAAATTAATATTAATTTAAGATGAAATATCAGCCTTATTCTATTATTTCTATTCGATTTCCATCAGTGTCCAAAATACAACTCTCATAATATCCATCTCCAGTGTAACGAGGTTCGCTTACTACCATGTAACCCCCATTTCTTAATGTGGTAGTAAGTTGATTAACCTTTTCAATACTCCCTACAGAAATAGCCATATGAATTAAACCAATATATTGACTAATCGTATCATTACAATTACAAGGAATTATCGGCATCTGCATAACTTCAAGTCTAGAACCAGATTCAAATTCAATAAAATATGATTCGAACTGTTTTTTGCTATTAATATATTTATTTCCAGCAACGCCTTCAAAATAATTTACATAAAAATCCTTTAGCTTTTCAATATCCCTAGTCCATATAGCTACATGTTCAATTTTAATATTAACACGTCCTTTGTCTTAACTATATTCCATGGTTTAACGGCATCCGCTATTAATAATATAAACTACCATATCAGCACCTGCCTTTATGGTTATGGTTATTATTTCCATATCGCCAGATGTTTAATTATATATTTAGCTTTGTCTAGATTTCCAAAACTTGTAGCAACCGTATCCTATAAATATAATAGCGAGAGGAACCCAAAACATATTGGCTACTTTAGTTCCTGTGTGCCATGCGAGGCTGTGGGCGAAGGTATTTAGTAATCATATTGTGCATTTTGTGGTACCGCCTTTTAGAGAATTATTGGTATATTATATCATTACCTAGGCGGAGCCACCACAACTTTATTTATAGACTCTTAGCCAAGACTACCTTCCTCTTGCCCCCGCCCAATATAGCACAAGAAAGCACCACCAGCATTATCACACGATAATATTAGTGGTGTTCTATTTTTTTGCCCTGCGCTATCATAGCACCGAACATTTTTATTTAATCTGAATTGTGGAGCGGGAAAAGAGATTCGAACTCTCGACCCTCGCCTTGGCAAGGCGATGCTCTACCGCTGAGCTATCGAGGCAACTTGTTTAGAAATGGCGCCCCAGATCGGATTTGAACCGACAACCTCCGCCGTGACAGTGCGGCATTCTAATCGCTAAACTACTGGACCACATTGTCGCACTTTGCGAGCAACCTTCAGATTAATATGTATCCACTAGAGATTGAGGCTGTATACCAATATTACCACTTTGTCATGTATTTATTTATGAACTTCAGCATTTTTCGTCTTTCTATCCCATATTTTAACTTTTTCAGTGGTTTGAACTGTCATTTGCCCCATCTTCTTTATCGGGTAACGAATAATATTCACGCATCTTTTGATACATTTTACTTTTCAATTCCGTTGAACAATATTTATCAATACATTGTTCTAATTCATCAATAAATCCATTTTGACTAGTTAAATCTTTACTTACCAAAATTCGTGTCAAAGTATCTATCCTAAGCGAATTAAAATGTAATTCAATATTCTCTTCGCTATTACTTTTAGATTCCCCATGAGAAAAGTTATAATTTATTATAAACATATTCAAACAGGTACCTAGTAACGATACTGAATAGAAAATCGCAAACGACAATCCATATGAAAGTAAAAAACTAACTGATACAAACATCAACTTACTAAAAGGATAATTTATTGAAACCAAGATATATGCACTAAAATAAAGTATAATTAACGTCCCGATGACCGCACCGGCATAATAAAAGCTAAACATAATGTATAGCAATTTTTCAATTTTTCCAGTTTTATTTATCTCAACAGCAACTTTGTTACTTATCGTTCCAGAAATAATTGCCAAACCACCAACAAGAAAGCCTAGCATACCTAAAAGTGCAGCACCAATATACAAAAGTAAGTTTTGAAAAACTAAAGTTGCTACACTAGCTTCATTTGTTATATATACTAGATACAACATTATCGACAACAATATTCCAACAATGAAAGAAATGCGGTTTTCATTTTTTTCATAATCATATAAAGGATTTCTTTTAAATGCCTCTTTATGCAATTTCCGAAAGTTAACTAACTCTATATATTTCATATGTAAACCTCTTATTAATTCATTCCGCCTGCCCAATTTCTCTAGCTAAAAAAATCGCGATACCATTACGACTTGCTTCAATGAAGTAACGTGTTATATTCTTATTTTCTTCATCCATTAATGTTATATAAGGCGAATCTACATCAGAATCAAAAAAGAATTTTGAGCCGTCACGATGTTCCCCGTGCACCTCAATTTTCCCATAACCTTTTTCTATTTTATAAGCCTTTGTAGCCTCATTCACGTCTAATTCTTCTGTTACCATTTTAGAATTAACATTTATTCCCTTTTCACTTTTATGGGATACTTCAAAAATACTTGTTCTCTTGGTCACATTAGCTTCTTCCATGGTCTTGATACTCGCATCATACAATTCTTTTAAATGGTCCTCATTAGCATTAGGAGGAATAACTATCGATTTAATTCTAGTAACTTTATAAACGTTTTTCAGTCTTTCTTTTATATTCAGAGAATCTTTTATAAGAAATATCTCAAAATGAACACTACTCATACATTCATTAATAAGTTCCTTAAATGCATCTACAAATTGTAATTGTCCAAAACTCCTACGTGTGCAAAATGTAATTATTTCACTATCAACATCAAAATAAAAATTTATACTTACGGCATTATTCTCATGAACAATTTTGCTTACGCTTCTCGTATTTTCATCGTATTCCTCAGTAAATAAAGGGAACCGTCTGATTACCCGTCCTAGTATATACCTACGTGAATCATTGTTCTTTTCAATATCTGAAAAACAATAAATTTCTTCTGACTGTTTTTCCTCGAAGCCATTTTCAGTTTTCTGCAACCATGTATGAGTTTTAACATATTCAACTTCATCATTAATTTTTTTATATAAAGCATCTAATATATCAGATATTTTTACTTCTCCCGCATAAACCTTAAAGATTTCCGAGTTAACACTTAATTTTGCATAGTAAAGATTTGCCATAGTCACTACTCCCCCATCCGTTACCTAACTAAGTTTTATATAATATCATTCTTCACTATAGGACGCTTGACGCAACCATATCCCGAACATTTCCACTGCCTGCTACACTCATCTGATTCTCCTCGAATTATGGCCTAATGAAATTCTCCTACATATGAAAGCAGACCAGATTTGACGAATTATCAGAAAATATAAATGACCTCATAATCATATGTTCACAAAGAACATCATCTTTTCTGATTGAAAGTCCACAACAAAAGCATTATCCTTGCTCTCAACTATAACCAGCTGGCTCAATAGATATTTACTTATCATAATTGAAGTCAAGAACGGTCTGCATACGAGTGAAATATCCAGCGACACCTAGCAAAGCACCTACCGATAACACAACATTACTCTCATCTTAAGAAAGATTTTGATTACCATCTCGCATTCACACTGCTCATACTATGCCTGTATCTATTCAACCCATATAGGCATGGTGTCCAGAATCTTGGTACTGCTGATACACATGCTCAAATACCATCCCTGCTTTCAACTGTACCTCATTATCAGTAAATGAGTCCGTCGGTAATCCTGTTTCTTCATTATACAAAAAATCATAGATAAAACTCTTAACGTCAGCTTTTGCTGTTTCTTTATCTCGCCAATTATCAATTCTCAATTTTTCATTTTTCAATGTATCGATCAATTCAATCCCCACAGCCTTTACCCTATTGCGCTGCGATGGAGTCAATTTCTTACCCGATATTAGTAGATCAAATAAGGCCAAATGTTCTTCATCTAACCCATCTCTCATTCCCCTTTTTGCTTCATCATCTAAATCCATACAAAACTTCATCAATGCTTCAAACGTCGCTTCAATCATAACTCGATCTTTCTCTTGGTTGTATTCATGAAGCAGCAATTGATACCGTTCATAGAAATTTACACGTAAAGGATTTTTCTTCATCATCTGCTTGAGGCGTTGCTCTAGAGCTTCTTTCAGAGATTGGACCATAGTATGGGGGTGCTTTACTTTACTGAACTCTTCTCGAAGTAATTCAAAATTTATCTTACTAATGTCATATATTTTAGTTTCTGTTTCTCTGGCGATTGTTGGCTCTATCGCTTCGTCCACAATACTATGTAACTGCCGAAGAATATCCGTGATATCTGCTTGTTCTTGATCTTCTTGTAGCTTCTTATAAATAATATCAATGGCAGCATAAGTATCACTATATTGATTTACTTCTCGAATATTTAAACAAGCCTTAAACTTCTTAAAGACTTCCCTAGCCATAATGCCAAACATCTTACGCGTTTCATCATTATGATTGATTACATCTTTCGCCTGATTAATAGCCGCAATTTTATCAAAGCCTTCTTTGTCCTTCACATCATCTAAATTAGCACCCTGCCTTTTTAAATACTTCCTTACCAGCCCAATCGCCTCTTTTAGCTCAGCCAACAGCTCTGTATCTGGCTTGACTGGATCATTGCCACCACTCCCACCGCCCCCAGTGCCGAAAGTAGCCAATGCCTCACGAAGTTGCTTTAAGATACCACAATAATCTACAATGAGTCCATTATTCTTATCTTCATACACCCGATTGGCGCGAGCGATTGTCTGCATCAGAGTATGAGCTTTTAACGGTTTGTCCAAATACAGTGTGGCCAAGCTGGGCACATCAAAGCCCGTTAACCACATAGCACATACAATGGCCACGCGAAAGGGATGAGCTGGCCTTTTAAAAGCCGTCTCCATATCTAGCCTTTTGCCATCCGATGTTTCGTACCCTTTCTTAATTTTTTCTCGATGAGGTAAAATATCGAGACCCAAATCCCGAAATTTTTGTACCTCGCCCTGCTCTTCACTGACAACAACCGTCATCTCCGTTTCTTCGAGCCACGCCAGTTGTCTTTGGCAAAAAGCCATATCTTGTTCATCCTTTGCTTGATTTACGGCCTGCTCAGCTACCAGAATACGTTTCTGCCAGTTCTTTTGTATAAGATTATACATTCTCACTGCGGTAATCTTATCAATGCAAACAAACATAGCCTTGCCACTTTCCCATGCAGTGCTGTAGTGCGCAACAAAATCTTGTGCTATAGCCTGCAAACGTTTCTCTGCCGTCAGTATATGATAGGCTCGGCCTAGTTCTTTTTCTAATCTGGCTTGCTGATCGGAGTCAAGTTCCGTCTCCTCCAATTTAGTGGCAATTTTTTCATTGATTTCTGTAGTGGTAATATTCAGTTTTTCCCCTCGATTATCATAATAAAGAGGCACGGTAGCCCCATCATCCACCGCTCGCTGGAAATCATAGGTTGATATGTAATCACCAAACAGACGCTTGGTAATCTCATCATTTTTAAATAGAGGCGTTCCTGTAAATCCGATATAGTGAGCATTAGGCAGTGCATTACGCATATTGAGGGCAAAACGTCCGTACTGAGTACGATGAGCCTCATCAGAGATCACAATAACGTCGTCCCGAGAGGAATAAGGATTACTCGGGTCCACTTCCTGATTAAACTTATGAATTATGGCAAATACATAGGGATGATCCGCTTGTAGCAGAGTCTTCAAATGTTCACCACTCGATGCCCGCCCCCGTTCATCCGTTACAGCCCCTGTACCAACAAAGGTTTTATAAATCTGAGAATCTAAATCCTCCCGATCTGTTACCACTAGAAAGGTAAAGTTACCAGCCACTTTTCGCTGTACTTTTTGAGAAAAAAATACCATTGAATATGATTTCCCACTACCTTGGGTATGCCAAAATACGCCTAGCTGCCCATTTTTCCCCTGGCGCTGGCGTACTGCCTCTACAGCTTTGTTGACGCCTAGATACTGATGATTGCGCGCTAAAATCTTAATCGTCTTACCTGAACTATCGTCAAAAACTATAAAGTTCTCCAAAATATCCATAAAATTTTCTTTGCTACATATGCCTTTGAGCAGAGTTTCTAAATTAACTTTTCCGGGTTTATCTTCTTCAAGCCGCTTCCACTCATGGAAATGCTCGTACTTGCTGGAAACCGAACCTACTTTAGCCTGATCCCCATTACTCAGAATTACCAAAGCATTATGATCAAACACATGCGGAATAGTATCCTTGTAATCACTAAAATTTTCACTATAGGCCCGTTTAATGTCTTTATGTACATTTTTCAGTTCTATGAAAAGTAAGGGAATTCCGTTGACAAAGCCCATAATATCAGGGCGGCGGCGGTACAGACTTCCCTGAACCCATAGTTCTCGTACCACTAGGAAATGATTATCTTGAGGAATCTGAAAATTAAAGATTCGTAGCCGTCTTTCTTCCACCTGGCCTTGGGCATTGCGAAAAGGAACGACCACACCATTTTTTATAAGCTGGTATTTTTCTTGATTGGTCTGCAGGAAGGATTTAGAAGCTATCGTCTGAGTAATCTTGCGTAGCCCATCGTCATAGGCATCGGCTGGCAATCCTGGGTTTAAGTCCATGAGTGCCTGGCGCAAATAACGTTCCAATACAATATCCTTATCGGACTTTCGCCCTAAGGTTCCTTGGGGGCCATAGGTTTCTGTATTGTAGGCATATACCGAATTCCAGTCTAAAGATTCTTTGAAGTAATTGGCTACCGTCTCCTGTACCAATTTGTCCTCTGTCATCGAACCACTCATACCAACACTTCCCCAGTCATCAGTTTTGGCAGTAATAGATCACGGGCTTGCTTGAGTTTTTGGTTTTGGATTTGTAAATTTAAAATAGTCTCAAAAAAAGGTTCTATTACATCAACAAATATACCCATGATTTGTTCTGATGGCAATATCATATCTAATTCCTTCACTATATCTTGATTAATATTTTTTTGAGCTGCACCTAAAGATAAATTCATCAATTGCTGTTTCCGCTCATACAAAAATAAATAGCTATAACTATAGTGAGCTGTTAGGTTCGGAGAAATAATTGCACAACAAGCTTGATTAGTCGCTGCAGGCATTGATATAATTCCAAGCTTCCCTATGGTCGCTCCATACATAGCTACAAGAACAGTTCGTGCAGGAAACAGTTTTGCTGACGATTTCCGCAAAGCATCCTCAGTAATTTTTTCCTCGGTATCAATAATAAAATTTTCATTTAACTCTTTTGTTTTTACCCAATTAATATTGCCATTATAAAATTCAGGATTTTTTCTACTCGGTGTTCCTCCTGAAGAAGTAGTATAAAAGTCACAGAGTTTCCCCTTCTTCCATCCATTCGGCACTCCATCCACCATCTTGGTATGCTCATAACCAGGAAACTGAAAGCGGACAAACCATTCCTGATATACTTGTCGTGCCGCTTCTTCGACTAAGACTATGCGCCGCTGATTGTTCTCGATTAGGTCGTCGTAAACAGAGAGGACAGAGGCGATCTTATGCTGAATTTGAAGGGGAGGTACTAATAGCGGTACTGTCAATAGTTTTTCTAAGCTTAAATTATCTTGCGCTGCTCCTTGTGAAAACTGCTTATATCTCCGTTGTAAAATATCAAACTGATATTTTACAAATCGAACATCACACTTATTTTCATCAGCATTAAAACCTAATACACTGTCAGGGAAACAAGCATCTATGCCAAGAATCGCAGTATCCGCTATATTCGCAGCTATCGTAATACACAATGTACCTTTGTTCCATAATTTACTTTGTGCTAACCCAGCTTCACTATAAGTTTTCGAATAGGATGATAAATATAGATCCGAATGTTTAACATCAGCAGTCTGAATAAATGGATATTCTCCACCGTACAGATGACTAGCATCTCTTGGTCTATGTCTAGACTTTCCGCGCCCAACAAAACCAATTTCATTCAGTTTTTTTGTCTCCCACTTCATATCCCCAACTCCTCAAAGTTGGTCTGTATCATCTGCGCCAGTTTTGCGGCTTCACTATTTAGATCCGCTAGTTCCAAATGAATATCGCGCATAGTCTGATCAAAGTCAAAATCTTCGTCAACTTCCTGAGGGGCTACGCCTACATAACGACCAGGCGTTAAACTACAATCATTTTTTTCAATCTCAGCTCGATCCACTAATTTTACCAAGCCTAGCACATCAACTAGCTTGGCCTCTGGGAAACGGCTCTCTAACCAAACTACCTGCTTATAATAATAGCGGGTTAACCAAAGTTGTTCAGCTGTTTGACGACGTAGCTCTTCTAACTCTTTTTTTCGATTATTCATAATCCGTCCATCCCAGACAGTATGTTTTTTTGCATCTAGATCTTTTTCCGCAATTTCTGCTGAACGCACTGCTAATCGTACTATTTGTTCTGTCTGTTTGCTGAGTCCTTTCAAACCATCGGCTAAGGTTACAAAAGCCGTACATGCCTCTTTTTGTCCATCATTATCCGTTGGTAAAGCATCATAATCCGCCAACCATTTTGCAATTTCTTGCAATACCAAAGTGCGATCTTGCTCATAACCCCGATTGGCCTCAACCAACTCCCATACTATATCTAGATAGGGTTGATAAAGACTAGCCTCCTTATTTTCATCCGTAACAACGAGTTGCGCAAATTGTTTCAACAACAGAGTATACTGTTCTAAACATATCTCAAAACAAGACAAGTTTTCAATAACTAGACGGCCTTCAGTAGCCATTGCTCCCAAATATTCCTTAATTAATGACAAGTAACGTTCAGTCTGTCCCCGATATAACCAAGTAATGGCCGTCAGATTTTTGAGTTGTTCTGGAGAAAAATCATTCACCTTACGCGTAACTTTTCGGTAAACGCTCCGCGCATCCAACATTAAGACTTTATCATGAAGCTGCTCAGGTTTACCTTTATCGAAGAACCAAAGCTCACAAGGCACTGTCCGCGTATAAAAGAAGTTGCCACCAATCGATATCATTATATCTACATGACCTGTCTCAATCAATTTACGCCGGACCTCTTTTTCTTGATTACCAGCACTAGAAGCCTGAGAAGACATGACGAACCCTGCTCGACCGGTGGTGTTTAGATAACTGTAAAAATAAGAAATCCATAAATAATTACCATTACTAACCTCATTACTCTTATTCACTCCTGGCAAGCCAAAAGGTAAACGCGCATCGCCCTTCACTTTCTCCGCATCAACCATATCCACATTAAAAGGTGGATTAGCCATAACAAAATCACATTTTTCGTTTAGGTCATGATGATCATCATAGAAGGTATTGCCTTCCGCAATACGCCCTTCCAAGCCATGGACCGCGAGATTCATTTTCGCCAGTCGGATGGTTGTCGATGTTTTTTCTTGACCGAAAAAGGTAACTTCTTCATAGGCTTTCTGTCCTGACGCCTCTAGAAAATGACTGGTTTGAACGAACATACCTCCTGACCCACAGGCGGGGTCTAGGACTCTACCATTATTTGGTTCGATCACATTAACCAGAGTCTGAACCAGAGATATAGGTGTGAAGAACTCTCCTTTATCCTGGGCTCCCTCCATAGCAAATTTCATAAGGAAATATTCATAGATACGCCCGAATACATCACCATTGGCACTCTTTAGCACTTCATCATTAAATATTTTTAATAATGTTGTTAGAATATCATTATTAAAAATATGATATTCCTTGGGCAATACACCTTTCAAAGCTTCATAATCTTCCTCTATATATTCCATGGCCTTACTAAGGGCTTGCCCTTTATCCTGATCAGTTGGCAACTCTAGTAAATACTCATATTGAGACTCTAACCGTAGAAATAGGGCACCTTTTTTGACAAAGTCATCTTGTGTTGCTAAGCGGGTCACTCCGCCCCGGCTGGGCAAAGCTTGTTTAATCTCTCCTTCTGCTATCAGATAGCGATTATAAGCATGGCGTAAAAAGATAAGCCCGAGAACGGGCATATAATATTCTGTAGAAGTTAACTTGGAATTGGCCCGCAGGTAATCCGCTGCCTCCCATAATTTTTTCTCAACTTGACTGATGTTTTCCATAAAGATACTCCCTTTATTACTAAGCAGATAAATGCCTACCTAATTTTTGTAATTATTTCAATTACTTCTCTTTCTGCATGCAAAAGTCCTGTCATAATAGAAAAAGATTTGTCAGGCTGATACTACAATGTCAGAGACTATACTTTCTAACGCCCAACAAAAAAGTCGCCCAAACCGAAGTCTGAGCGAATACAATATTACCTTTTTGAGGTTTGAGCAATATGGTTCACCCTAACCCCAAAGTAAAAAATTACTCGTTAAAAACTGAATTTACTTATTTTCAGTAAAGACGTCTTTCAACCTTTTTATATCTGCACTCCGAATTGCTTGTAGATTCTCACTTATTTTTTCTATATCCCAATCCCACCATTTTACCTCTTGTAATATTTCAATTACTGAATCTTCAAATCGCTTTCTTATCTTCTTCGCAGGCACTCCACCAACAATTGTGTATGGAAGAACATCTTTTGTTACAACGGCTCGAGTTCCAATAATAGCACCATCACCGATATGCACACCAGCCATAATTACTGCTTCATACCCTATCCAGACATCATTCCCGATCACTATATCTCCTTTATTATCCCAAGCCTCAGTTACCAGCATATTTTCATCCCACTCCGCCGTAAATATTGGGAATGGATAGGTAGATAAGGAATTCAACGTATGATTTGAACTATTAAAAAGGAATTTAGCACCGCAAGCAATTGAGCAAAACTTCCCGATTATAAGACGATCATGGTTAATAGGATAATGATACAAAACATTTCTTTTTTCAAAATCTTTAGGATCATCTACAAAATCATTATAAAAGGTAAAATCACCTATGATAATATTAGGATTTTTTATTATACTTTTAAGATAACAAATGGTGTTATCATTCATTCTTGGATAAATTTTATTGGCATCTGGTTTCATTATTTTAATCCTTCTTTCTACTCAATTTTTATTGTTACCCCATCGTAATCTTTTTTGGTACAAATTATCATGGTCATTATATCACCCCATCACTATTTATTAGGTATATTATATTTAACATTGGAAAAAATTTCAACTTCAACAATGATATAAAAATTGTTCTTTACATACTACCTTAGAATATATGGCACCAGTACCATCTCTTGAACTGCATTAAAACCAGCCATCAATCAATTTTTTATCCGGCACTAGCACTGATCTCCCCCTAAACAAAAAAATCGCCCAAACCGAAGCCTGAGCGAACATAATGTGCGGCACGTTCCTAAGTGAAAAGCTTAGGCATTAGCACGCCAAGAGAACTAACCTCTCGATGAATCAAATGATAGGGTAATGCCTTGGGTTATGGTGCAAAAAATAAAGCCATGATATGCTATTATAATAGATTATCAAGATTACCTATCACATGCGATACTTACCCCAGTAAAATGTAACGTAATAGTGGTGTGGCGTATCTGAATCCTTATTAAGACTGACCCAATATTTTCCTTTTCGATATTCTATACGATTTTCACCCTTTTCCCTAGTGCTGTTCCAGCCATTATCTTTAAACTGTTTATCATAATAACTACAGACATCTTGAAATTCAAGTTCCGAATTGAAGTCAACATGTACCCATCTAATCGAATGATCTTTATATGAATTTGTTACTGGTTTATAAATAGCATCTGGTATCGACTGTAGCAACTGAACTTCCTCTTGCAGGTCAGTCTTTACTTTTTCTTCTTCTGTAGTAAGGATGTAGGGCTTGGGAGAGACCAAAAAATAATCATAAAAAAAGACTACGGTAAATAAAAACATAATTAAAAAGTAAACGCTATACCATGGTTTTTTTTTTAGCGTAACACCATGGATTTTCTACCCACCCATAATAAAAACTGAGCCACCATTTATGTCTCACCCTATTCACTCCAATTCGGCTTAACCAGTTACTATGAATCCAATTCAAACTCGATAAATAAAATTTATAAATTTTATTATTTAACTCTATTATTCCATACAAATACATAAATTTACTTCCAGTATGTGTAAAAGTGTGTATTAATACACACTTTCCGCGAAACGTTCCTAAGTGAAAAGCTTAGGCATTGGCAATAATGCCAAGAGAACTGCCATCCCGCTCGTAGACTTAATATTTCTTTATATTTAACCCATAAATACATTTTCATTATGCCATTGTAAAAATTGTATTGAAGGTTGCTCCATTATCTTATCTGGCATCTCAATTAACTTCTTGCCATGAAATGCATAATACGCTCGACCATTCCCATAAACCTCTTTAATTTGATTGCTGACTTCAATACGAAAATCCTTATTGATAGTCAAATACCCTCTATCAAATAATGTATGTAAATCTTTTCTTAATAAGAGTCCATTACTAATGTTATGCGGACCATCTTGCGAATATGGCTTGATATGAGCTGCCTCAAGTACTGGCAAGGTCTTTTCTCCTGATATTGCGCAACGTCGATGATAAGCCTCAGTCACCATAACTTTAAAGGCACCTTGTCCAATACGCGGATGAATGATTTGTGCTGTACCATAACGGGTAGTGTTTAATTCTTGAATACTATTTGCCGCTATGGATGGCACATTCATTTTTACTAGCTGCTCTTGAACCTGCTGGTAGAGCCTTCTCCCCACTAATGTACCTGTATCATATCCTTTACCTTGTACAATATTGGGTTTCCAGTCTTCAGGGATAGGAATCCACTCACTCCTATCAAAAAAGAATGGAGCAGTTAAAATAATACAACCAATAACAGGATCTGGTTCATGCTTACGGTCACTTTTGCGATACTTATAAATTGCTTGCAAAAAGCTATAATAATCAGCTGTTCCATTCTTTGTCTCAAATGCATCCCATGCCAATGAGACAGGGAGAAAGGAATGTCTGACAAAAAATCCGCCGCCAACAATATAGTTTAATGGACTATGTAATTTAAACAAAAATAAATCATTCTGCTCAAGTGCTTTAAATACTTGTTTACCACCTGGTTGCCAAAAGTTTAGCTCATCAGGCTGACTACTTGATAAAAAGTTATACCAATTGCTATCGGTGACACCAACATACAGCTTCATCATTATACCCTCTTTACTCAAACGAATCACTTTACATAAAGAAGCAGTAAAATAATGCGCATATCAAACTATCCCTTTATCTATTACATATTGCTCACACTCTTCTGGACAAAAAGTGCCATCATAAATACTTTTTACCTTACCAAGCTTAATATCTTCCATTAAGTCGTCAATAAACCGTTTAAAATCGCTATTTTCTTCTGTTAATCGATCAATAGTTTCCCAATCCAAAAATTCCGTAGCTTTGGCAGAAAATAGTATTTCACTTTGTTCAACATTCATGGGATCTAGTTTTATGATACCTATCCCGAAAGCATTGTTTAGCCTACGAATTTCATCAATCAAAATAGGGTCTTCGTTGATATCTAATGCTACCAAATATCCCTCATGGGCCCAACTTGAATTTGAAACTGCTTGAAAGTAGCATTCTCTTATATTTCCAAAATTAAGTTCTATTTTCATTTCGAAGGAGAATAATTTATAAGGATTTTCTTTCAGTGTTTCCAGTAATCTTAAAGTATTAGTTTGATACTGCTCAAATGGAAAATAAATACCAACGATGTCTGGGTGTAACCATTTATTTACGCCCTTAATATTCCTCTTGGATTTTTCATGATATATCGTCTTGGTGTAGCAATTAAAATGAGGATTTGATAAAACAAAAGTAGACAACAAAATATGTAAGTCCCGTTCATGAAATTGAGTTTTAGCTATTTCATGCTCAGCATCAATCGTAGTCTCATTCATAATTTCGATAATATTACCATTATTGCAATGCAAATCCTTCAAATAAAATAGTGATGGTCTTTTACTCACCTGCACAAAATCAGTGTCGGGGTTTTTCTTTATATCCATATATATTCTAGCTGCTAAAGTTTTCGATGGTGTTTTGCCAGAACTACTTACTTTTGCTGCAAAACCCAATCCCACTGCTTTTTCCCAGATATCATTTATTGACATTGGCCTTCTTACAGTGTTTAATGTTTCTTTCGCTAAATCAAAAAAATTATATTTCACTTCAAAGCCCCATTCCTTAAGAATCTGACGTTACTTTTATTTAGACTTGTATCTCATGCGTAGCAGGTTGGCATTTAATACAATCTTCCATACTTTTACACAAAACTCCTTTAAATTCCAAATATTTATATAAATACCCGCACAAAGGACAGGCCCTACAGAAAAAACGCCCAAACCGAAGTCTGAGCGAATATGGACACGTTCCTAAGTGAAAAGCTTAGGGATTGGCAATACTGCCAAGAAAACTGATATCTCGATGAATCAAATTATAGGATAACGCCCTGAAGAGTTCACTTTAATACTCCGACTGGCGTGGATGTCTCGTGTACGATGTGGATCTGGGGAAAAGGTGGAGATTAGATCAAAGCCTTACCTATTGATATCACGCGTATTATTTTTTTCATAGTTAGAGCGGCCCCGGGGAATTTCGCCCCGAGGCTTTGTTTTCCAGCCTACGTGCCGCTGTGGATACCGAATTAGTCGTTTAGTAATAACTAGGTGGATATTTAAGGTGCTAGCGAATATACAATATTATAATTTCAAACTCGCTTTACAACTCAAAACAACTTGTTATTATAACGTCAACACGCCCTGTGATACAAGGACTGTATTGCCTCCAACCCGGATTACGTTAGCCATGCCAGCACTTTTTTCCGCCCTAATAAAAAGTTTGCTTGGGCGGCCCATTTCCAGTCCCTGCTCAACTGTCAAACAAATCGGTCCGTCAGAGACAGTCGCCAATTGGCTAAGATAGCCAGCAAAGGCTGCCGCAGCCGAACCCGTGGCGGGATCTTCGCCAAAACCTAGGTCAAAAGCGAACATTCGAGCGTGAAACTGACAGTTTTGATCTACTGTTTCTTTGGTGAACAGATACAGTTGCTGTTCCCACTCATTATTTAGTAATGAATCCCATTTTGACTGGTTGATCCTTATTCGTTGCATCCCTTGCAACGACCTGACGGGTACAAATAGAAAGGGCAAGCCGCAACTCACCGCCTGTAGAGGATAACCTTCCACAGCAAGATCCGATACTGAGAGGGACAGGATCGCAGCGATATGTTTTGTGTCGGTTACGCATGGCCTAAACTCAGGTGCTTGGGCTGTCGTAAGTTCAGCATACAACCGTTCACCTTCCTTCTTTACCGTCACAGGAACATTACCCACCCCTTCCTCAAAGACAATTGCGGCTTCATGACCGCTCATCATAATATCGCCACTAGCTGCCAGCACACACGCAGTACCGATGGTTGGGTGTCCAGCGAAGGGAACTTCCGCACCAGGCGTGTAAATTCTTAAGCGCTTGGTGTTGACGTCGCTTTCAGGCTCAAAAACGAATACCGTTTCGGAAAAATTGAATTCGCGGGCAATAGCTTGCATCTGTACAGCATCAAGCCCTGCTGCATTTGGAAAAACAGCTAGTTGATTACCACAAAATCTTTTGTCCGTAAAAACGTCTGCAGTGTAAAAAGTCAATTCCATATTTATCCTCTCTTCATTTTATTTTGTCAATCAATTAAGAGCACACCTGGCGAAGATTAAAAGATACTAATTTGAACTTTCTAAGAAAAATAATCCTTCATACATATGTTATATTGCTGAATACTCCAAAGAAAAACCAGTCATCATTCCATGCTCTACTAAAGTCTAAATCTTAACATCAGGACCCTTGCGCATTCTCATTTTTATAGCACCCGTTGGACATTTAGTAACACAGACACCGCAACCGTAACATTTTTCCTGATGAAATACTACTGATTTCCCGTTATTCTGCTGAGCATCGAAAACACATCGTTTGACACAGTTACCGCACTGTACACAAGCATTTGTGTCCACTTCCGCAATGTAATCAGCATGGGCGATGAGATCAGGTCGTTGATACTTTTTCATAAACTGAAGGTCATGGCAACAGCATTCACAACAGCTGCATAAGGCATAAATATATTGGTTGGGATTATAGAAGGTAAGATGTACTAAGCCATATTCATGAGCCATCTTTAGCCTTTCCTTAGCTTCGTCCAGGGTAATATATCGAGCATTTCCCTCCGCAACCCATTGATCAGCAGTATCATTGGTGAGAATACATATCTCTAACGGATTATCACACCGATTATAACGTTCACGGCACAAGCAGTTGGCTAGAGCGAAGATCCGCATATTGCGTAGAATCTCTACCGCCTGTTGGGTTGGTAATATCCACTGAAGTCCTGACAGAGATTCCAATACAGGAATAACTTTTGAAGATGTGGGAATTTTACCTTCCTTTATCCATTTATCAAATTTAACCAAACGCTCCTCAAGGAATTCGTCTTTGCCTTCAAAATACATGTACCCGGCCTCCTCAAATCAATAGCTATAGTTCTTATAAAAAAAGACTTATAGCTTTTGATTCGTTATATTGGGTTATTTTACCTTTAAGTTTGTTGAGCGCAGATAATTTTTTGTTACTTTTATGTACATGCAGCCACATGTAATGAACTGTCTCAAAACTAGCCGTCAATCAACCGGTTTCTTATCAGGCATTAGCTGCTGCCCCATTCGCACCTCACCACACAAGTCCTTGCTGTACCTAGCTTTAACATGTATTGTATTTTTTATAAAAACCACGAAGCCTTTAGAATCAGCCTACTTTCACTCTAAATACCGCATACACCAATGGTGCAGGAATCCAGGCTCGCTATGCCTAATTATACCATTTAATAAGAGGAGGATTTTGCATGAGTATAGTTATTTATCAAGTAGATGCTTTTACCAACCAACCATTTACAGGAAACCCAGCAGGCATTTGTATTTTGGAAGAAGACCGAGACGCTACCTGGATGCAAAAAGTAGCTACGGAAATGAATCTAGCCGAAACGGCATTTTTGACAAAACTAGATGATGGCTTTAAGCTTAGGTGGTTTAAACCAAGTGGTGAAGTAGACTTATGTGGACATGCAACACTAGCCAGCGCTCATATTTTATATGAGACAGGGTTACTTGAAGAAAATCAAACCGCAAGGTTTAATACCCGCAGTGGACTATTAACCGCCTGCTTAAAAGACAAGTGGATAGAATTAAACTGCCCATCCTTACCTGTACAACCAGCGAAAATCCCTGGTTTGGCAAACATTTTAGGCGTCAATCCCCTATTTTGTGGGGCTAACCAAATACATTATTTGTTAGAGGTAGAAAGTGAAGATATTGTAAGAATTTTAAAACCTGACTTTAATGCACTCTCCAAGTTTCCAATACGCGGCATCATGATAACAAGTATTTCAAAAGGAGACTTTGATTTTGTATCTCGCTATTTTGCTCCATCGGTTGGTAACAATGAAGATCCTGTCACCGGTTCAGCCCATTGTGCATTGGGCCCTTATTGGCAACAAAAATTAGGTAAAGATACATTTACCGCTTACCAAGCTTCTGCAAGAGGCGGTATAATCAAAGTTGCAATGCAAGGTGACCGGGTTCTTTTGTCAGGTCAAGCAGTTACCGTTCTGCAATGCACTTTGCTACAAGGTTAAAACTTTGTTGAAATAAATTACTCCATCCTTTAGAAAATCAATATTCTATACAAACAGTTAACACCCAAAACATATTAAGGAGGCAAAAGATGTATTCAAAAAATATTTTCTTTCAAACAATTGATTGGGATCAAATTCCAAAAGTAGAGTATAAAGGAGAAGAAGGGGTTGCTACGTGGCAGACACTGCAATTCGAAGGTCTTAGAATTAGAATTGTAATTTATTCTAAGGGCTATATCGCCGACCATTGGTGTAAAAAAGGCCATATCGTACATTGCTTAGAGGGTGACTTCATTAGTGAAATGAAGTCTGGTGAACAGCATCATTTATATGCTGGCATGTCATATATTGTATCTGATGAAGTTAGTTCACACCGTTCCATAACAAAAGATGGGGTAAAGCTAATGATTATTGATGGTGATTTTTTAAAACATTATCCTCCAAAAGAACCCACTTAACACAAAGCCATATCTGAAGTATAATGCCCAATACAAAGAACATTAGAGAATTTCAGACTGATGGGATAAGTAGGCATCATTGATGTCAAACCATTGTCATAAAACTTAATTCAATCACAAAGCTCCGGCCAATTTTACTCTGAAATCTGGCCGGAGCTCTTTTTCATTATAGTTGATAAGCTTCACTCCGACTAATCTTAAACCAAAATATAATCTTTTGGACCACGCCATCAGAACCATATATTTTACAAAAAATAGAATGTATCAAACCATCTTTTCTAGACATAATAATCAGTGTAAAGGGTTCGTAGTAGTTGAGCGAAGATTGGTGCTGGGTCGAGAGGCTCGGTATCAGTCGAACAAAGATTATTGTCGGGTCGGAAGGCTCGGTAGTGGTCGGCGAGAAGATCCTTATATGTCTTGTAAGGCTGTATGGCAGCCCAACTGTTGTCATGTGGTCGATAGGGATGTGTAACGGTCGAGCTAAGACTAGTATGGGTTCTGAAGATTAGGGGTTGGCCGTTGTCGAGAGATTGCGACCAGTTCGGTAGGTATCTGTGCTAGTCGAGCAAAGGTCAGTGTCGGTTGTGTAATGCTTGTGGGTAGGCGAAAGTTTGCGTATAGGTATGTAATGATCGGTATTGGCTGTAGTGAAGATTATTGCGGGCTCTTTACATTTTTAAAATAATTAGCTTATGGCCAATTTTGGTTATAAGCTTTTTTGATTGATATGGCGTAGTTGGTGGAGTGCTGGCACTTGATAATTTTTCTGGGATATATGCAAACAAAAAGTCGCCCAAACCGAAGTCTGAGCGAACACAACGCGCGACACGTTCCTAAGTTAAAAGCTTAGGCATTGGCAATAACCCCCTGTGGTAATGCCAAGAGAACTAATTTCACAATGAATCAAATGATTGGATAACGCCTTGAAAGGCTCACCTCAAACATTAGACTGGCGTGGATGTTTTACGCACTGTATGGACCAGGGGAAAAGTTGGAGATTATATTAAGGCCTTACCTATTGATATCATACATATGATATTACAAGTAAATATTCTTTGAAGACTTTTTTCAAATGAAATTACCCTCTGATATTTTCGATAAAAAAGTTCTCTTCTTTAATAGTTTATGGAGATATATTAAATCGTATTCGTTTTAATAGTCTCTCCTCCACGAACTCACCATCTATAAACGTAACTGCCATATTTTTACCGTTTTGCGTTAATGATCCTTGAAGTGGGGAGTCATTTAAAAACGTGCCTTCAAAAATAACACCGTCTGGTAAAATCAAACTTCCTTTCCCATCACGTTTACCTTGATTTATTTCACCATTGTATAAGCCATCAGAATATTTGATCCTTGCTTGTCCTTGCTGTAACTTTCCCGATTGAAAAGTTCCTTCGAGTATATAGCCATTTATTGTAGTAATTCTACCATAATCGAATTCATTATTATCCTTAAAAGTTCCGTCAAATGTAAAATCTTTCGCATAGTACGTTCCACGTAAGAGTTTACCATGGTCGAAAAGGCCATCTACATAAGTTCCATCCAAATAAGTAAGTCTATCCTGCCCATGCCTTACTCTATTTTCAAAGGAGTCATCCTTCTTATCATTAATTAACTTTTGCGTATAAGTTACACTTTCTATCTGTGAATTTAGGCCAATGGTCATCTGGGGAAGTGGTTTATTTTCTATTTCAGAAGTTTTATCCGGGATAAAGACATGCAGGAATGATGGCAAAAGAGACTGTGCTGTCGGCGCTGGTGCGGCTATTTGTATGTAAGTAAATAATAATGCCATTATTGACATAATTACTCCTATGACTTGAAAAAATAGTTTTACATTCTCTGAACTCATAAATTGCCCCCTAGCAAAAAGATGACCTGACCATTTAAATAATTTACTCTAGTAAAAAAGCTACCCCTTGTTTATAGCAGAGCAAGAGATATAAACCTTAGTTCTTCATTCCACAAGGGTTAAGGTTATTCTTCTTATTGTTATTGATTTTCTGCGTATCACCTCTAACGGAGAATTATTCTAATCTGATTCAAGTAAATAACCATCACTGACTGGTTCCTGTACCACCTAGACAGTCAATATATAAATGACACCGGCCTTTATTTTTTAATATATTTTCTTTTCAATTGCCTTCACTATGGGTAACAGATATAGAGGATGCGGAAGACTTGATTTTAATCTCATTTTTATGTCACCAAATCTATAACTATTGAGAAAGACGTCTGAAAAAAGTAGCAAGATGGTTAAAGGGCGTTGGTCTTCACTCGATATCTTCGGAAGAAGCCTTAATGCTTCATTAACCGATGTTCTAACCTTATTTAAGTATTTTTCATTTGGGTTTTCTAAGTAAGTTATTGCATAACATAACGCAAGAGAAGACGAAGCTTTGCTTGCAGTATGAGGGTTTCGAATTGTTTTGAGGCAAGAGAATTTTGTAACAGATTCCTCAAAAATATTCAAAGCGTCTGGTGATTTGCCAGCGTTAGACAAGTATATGCCGTAAAGCCATAAAAAAGCCGCATAGCTTTCTGTATTTGCTACATGACTATGGCCAGCATAAGCAACTAGATAATAAGTTTCATAATATGCTTGCGCAACTATTTCGCGGATTTTACTTCGAATTATGGATGTTAAATAAATATTGCGTGGTAATTGCCGAATAAAAATTGTAAATACCCTAGCCTTTTGAAATTTTATATACGGGTGAAAACTACGCGCTTCAATCGAAGAGAACTTTTGTTCTGTTGAATTAATTAATTGCATTAGTTCGGTTTGAGTTCTTAGCTTATATAGTGCTGTACGTACCTTATTGTGTTCTGAGTAGGCCATTGCAATTGCTATAGTATCTATTTCTGTAACGGCTTTCCAATCGTCAAGAATCACTTTAATGTTTCCATAAGTCTCTTTGTGCTCATACAATGTTACCAATTGTTGCTTGATATAATTCTTATGATCTTTTATTTTATCAGACAGTTCCCTAAGTCGAATTTTGTCAGGAAGAAATCTTAATACTACATACTTCTCGGCAAATTCATGGAGTTCATAATAACCTTCAGTTTTTATTATCACAAACTTCGTAACAAGTTTATTGAGTAGTTTTTCTAAATTCTTAGCATTATCATAATTGAGCAATTCTCTTAACGAATGAAAGTCAATTCTTTCTTGATACAAAAACATTATACCTATTAGTGTCCTAAAGTCTATACCAAATCCGTCCTGTGTCACTTCATCTATGATACTCTGAAAAGTATTTTTATACATAAAGTCAGTAATAAATTCAATTTCCGATTCTTTATGAATCTGTAACTCGCTTAAGATCGAATCTAAAGACGCTTTGCCATCTATTATCCGCTCAAGACATAGTACTAGTATCAATGTATTACCGCACGAGAGATCGATTAGTAAATCTGTTTTTTGAGGAGATAATTCTGATAAATAGCCCCTTGAAGCACAATATTTACTAATAAATACTCGTCCTTCAGCTATTTCTCCAAAACCTTTAATTTCAATTGCTTGATTCCCAATACCTTCATAATTTCGAGAAGTAACCAAAAATTGAATATTTGAAGGAAGCCGGGAAATTAGTTTACCTATCTCTATTTTCTCACTATTAGAGATAGTCTCTAAATTATCAACAACAACCAAGCCTTTGATGTTGTTATCATGAATATATACGACCAAATCATTTTCAGAAATATCTTTATTTAGTCCAAGCAAGATACTCAATTGAGCTGTAATATCCGCACACTTACTATAAGCTGGTTTTAATTCTTGAATGCGTATATTGCCAGTAGGTAATTCCAGTTTCAGCTCTTCAGTTTTTGATGATAACCACAAGAGAAAGGAATACCCTGTTCCCGTCATATCCCTTTCTTTTTTTAATATATCGAAACAAAATTCAACCGCTATAGCAGTCTTGCCAACTCCTCCATAACCATGTAGTTCAACAGATCCCACTGTTCTAGAATAAGGAGTTTCTCCGAAGAAAAGCCTACGAAGATTTGACAACTCACTGTCTCGCATTAATAACTGGCTATGTAGGTTTGGAAATGCTGAAAGGTTAATTTTAATTGCCAATATCTCTAAAAAACTACCTCTCAGATCTTCGACTGATTTTTGAATCTCATTTTTTGGGGAGTACCAAAAGCAACATTGAGGTGTCTGAGCAATTATAGCAGTAAAAAAAGATAGTGCTTTTTGCACATTTTCTTCCAATATCTTTGCGGATGCGGGGTGCGCCAAGTCATTTCTTACGGAGTGATAGGTCTCTAATAAATCTAAAAAATGTTCTGGAGTTGGAAAAGCCTTACCCAAAAACGTAAAGATAGGATTATAAAATAAGACAATCAAATTAACAATTTCACCAACGTACAAAGTTCGACCATCGAGCACTGTTTGCGATATCATACATTGATCTGCATGCTCTAGACGGTTGTATATATCAGAATTAAGGAATGCATTCGCTCCGCTACGATACCTTTCTGCATATATAGGAATAACATCAGTGCCCAGTTTATAATTGATTCCTACGGTTTTCAGTATATGATCAAATTGTATTTTATCCAACTTTAATACAATACAATTCGCTACAAGACTTCTTAAAGCCACTTCAAAACGGTCGCATGAGCTACGCATCAATTCACATTGTTTAATAGTAAGATACATAATCTTTCTCCCTAAATAAGATTTCGGTCGTTAAATGTACTATAATCTGAAATATTTAGCAAACCGAAAGTAACGATTTTGTTCTTCCTCATCGTATCGTGCTAATTGCTGATTTTTAAGGTTTGTCTTGTAATATCTATATTTGCCATATAATGCAAAATTCCTGCCAATTTTCTACAAATAATTTTTTAACAAGAGTTTTTTCGTTATTATAAACGATACGGTCTCTCCGACTAATTATAAATAAAAATGTTACTTTTATGGACATGGCACCTGTCTTCATCAACTTCATACTCAATATTAATTACAAATTTAGCTTCCATATTTTATAGGGTGTCGCAAAAATACACGAAACCATATACCTTTACACGAATATCTCCATGATTCCGTGTATTTGTACATAATTCCGTGTATTTGTATAGCAATTCCGACACCCTACATACGTTCGCCCCCAAAAGTCTGGTCTATGTAAACATATTAGCACACTTTAAAAATTAGAGAAAACCTGCGAGAGCCCGCCAATACTGGCTATTCTCGCTGTATCAATGCTACGGATTCCACATGTGTTGTGATCGCAAGGTGATACTAAGACACGATATAATGGTCTCGTTTAAAGGTTCGGCACCCTAAATTGGGGGTGTTATGGTGTTTTTTTTAGTTGTACATTTACACAAAAATATTAAATATGTTAAAGAAAATAACAAGTCCAATATTATGATGATCTCTCTTAGTAGTATAAAACAAAATGTATATGAATACTGACTATTTCTTTATTTTGGAGGAAATTAAGAACAATTTACATTCCCACACCTATTTATATATTTGCAAAGTACTGTCTTCACTTATTACAATACCAAAAACCCTTGCCCATCACAAAAACTAGATCTATTCTCATTCCTTATCGCTCTATCCAGTAACATCATTATAGGACTATGCAGTTATACCCAGAACTACCCCGCCGTCTTGTCATCTCACTTCTTGTATACGAGTCAACGTGTTTATTACTTATTTCAATATTAGATTTTTCAATATAAGATTTTTCACTGGTACGTTCCCTCAAGATCATACGAGTAAAATTCTTCATATAGAAAGCTTTCTCAGGATCATCCTTTAGAGATATAAATTCACTGACTTCTAAGTAAATTTCTCCATTTAAACCTATATCCATTGTTACTATAATATCAACATTAGAATACCGAGAAAAAACAGGTTTGAAGCTCATTGTTCCAAAATAATTGTTATCAGTACAAAGCTTACTATTGCCTTCAAATATATGCATAATCACATTTTTCCCAGTACACTCTTTCACGTTACATATTATATCTCTACTTGTAGGAAGGGTTGAATGCTTCTTAATGATGGGTAAAAAGTCTCCATTCATAAGTTCAATACCAAAAGAAAATGTTACAATATCCAACATCAAGGAATTTTTATCTATCCTCTCAATAACTCCAGCTTGTATTGATGCACCTAATGCAACCACCTCATCTGGGTCAACTTTACACTCCGGAATCATACCAAAGAACTCTTTAACTTTTTTTCTAACTAAAGGTACTTTGGTAGACAAGCCTGACAAAATGACCTTACTCACCACTTCACAAGGTTCGGCGTGCCAATCAGCTAATGCTTTTTTACAACAATGAATTGAACGGTCAATCAAATCACTTACAAGATTTTCAAAAACATCAATTGTTATTGTAACATCAAGATGCATTGGGTTTTTAGAAGCCGAAAACACAATAAAAGGCACATAAACTCTGGCAGACGATGCGGAAGTCAGAATCACCTTTGCATTTTCAACTTCTTTTAAAGCACGCCTAACTGCCACTGGATTATCTCGTATAGATATTTTTGTCTTCTCCTCAAAAATATCTATACAATAATTTAATATACACTTATCAATATCATCTCCACCAAGTCTTGTATCACCATTAACTGATTTTACTTCAAGTACATCCTCTCCGCAATCACAAATTGATACATCAAAGGATCCACCACCCAAATCATACACTGCTACATGCTTGTCATAATTTTTATGCAACCCATAAGCGAATACAACTGCATTAGGTTCAGATATAAGGCGTATTACTTCCAAGCCCACTAATTCAGCAGATTTAACTAAATCATATTTTTGACATTGTTTAAAGTTTACAGGGCATGTCAAAACAACTCTCTTAACCTCTTTCCATAAATAAAATTCACAATCATCTTTTATTTTTTTAAAAATCTCCGATGCTATTTCATAGTTTTTGTATGGAATTCCATTTATTAATGTGGTAAATCCAGTTCCAAATGTACTTTTTATTGAAAAAAAAGTATTCTCCACATTCGTTTCAGCTTGTAGCTTCGCTGCCACCCCTGCTATCCACTGCCCATCATTAGTAAAAGCAGCAACTGATGGAGTCAATTTATTACCTTCTCTATTGGGGATAACCATAGGATGTCCATTTTCAATAATAGCAGCCAACGAATTGCTTGTACCGAAATCAATGCCAATAATATTTCCGGTTTGCCTTTTTAACTTTTCTTTGTACACCTCTGGACATATTGCTAATAATAAGTCCCTCATGCCTTGTCGATAATCCGTCACGAAGTTAGCAACCTTTTTATCAGATAAGGATCGAGGAATACAGCACTCTTGATATAATATCGGTAGGATGGTAACGTTCTTATCATTTAACTCCTTTACTAAAGAAACATTAATCTCTTTCTTTACCCAGTCCGATGAGATAGAGTTAGGAGAAAGAATTACAATGAAAAAATCATTCTTACATAATCCATCATTAAATATTTTATCAACAAGAGAATCTCCAACCATGATTTCCCACTTACGCAACCATACTTCCAATCCGCCCCTATTCTCCAAATCCTGTGCAATTCGTTCAGCAAAGTCTCCATCTAAGCTTGAATAACTAATAAATGCATTATACATTTTTCACCTTAAATATCCAAAACATATTTATCCTCACAGCATTAATCTCTTGAATTAAATTATTATCATATCATCTAGGTTCGAGTCGAGCTTTTATGGAACGAACTAACAGCGCAAGCGAGCTTTCATATTGTCCTTGATCAGTAGGCCACTTTGAAAAATCCGCATATAGTTTATCTCTCAGAAAACCGGGAATTTCAGTATGCTCAAGAAATATAGGCAAAATTTTTACTTTGTTTTCTCTTATTTCCATCTCTAGAGCTTGTTTTAACTCCGTCTTAACCCAGGATGAATTTTGCATATCCTTACTAATTATAATAGCAAAAAATTTACACCGATCAATATTCTCTTGAATTTTATCTATAAGGCTATCGCCAATGAAAAGCTCTGCTTCATCTACCCAAGCAGAGATACCATTACTTTCAAAGTCCTTCACCAATTGCCGAACAAATGGTTTGTTTTTAGTACTGTGACTAATAAATATATCCTTTGACATACATTTCCCTCCATTATTCACGCTTTAAAGTGCTATCCCAATATACCCAGCCCTTTATTTACCAATATAATTATTCAACGTTTCCCCCAAAATCCCTTCTCATAATATTGTCTCAGCGAAGATAATACTCATATTATCACCCTATGTAGTTAGGAATTTTTCTCCACCAATTCCAGCAACCTCCACAATTGGGTTCTGTTACAAGCCGTGATATAATATTACCATAAATAATCATATGTCGTTATGGTACACTTATTCTCCTTAAAAGTTAAAATGAAGTTTAAAATGAATTTTCATATATTTATCTTTTCAATAAGATACTTTTTAAAATCTTCTATTCGCATAACATCAACTGAAATATTAATTAATTGAAATATTTCAGTTGCACGATTTGCTAAACTACCATCTATTGTTACAAAAATATTACTCCAAGATCCATATTTTAAATGTTCTATATCATATACTCCACTTTTTATCTTTCTTTCTCCTTTGTCCCTCCAAAACGATAAAATATCCATTGCCCCATAAAGACATTCTATTATATCATCCCTCTCACTAAGCTTAACTCCTTTTCTTAGTTCACTTATTTTATACGTTCTACCTTGACGCATAAAAATTTTATTAAACTCGCTTTCATAAAAACTAAAAACATTTTCATTATTTACTCTTCTTGTATGCTTTTGTTCTCTAAACTCTGGGAAATAAACTTCAGCTTCTTGATTTTTTGCTAATCTAACCTGCTCAACCGCATTATTAAATTCAGGTATTTTCGCAATTCTTTCTAGACTTTTTTCAGGATTCTCATAAACCTTTATTATGTTTTCACCTCTTGGTAACATAACAAGGTTATTAGTTAGTTTTACAATATATTCCACTCTATGTTTACTATTCATTCTGGAGATCTCCTCCATATGAGATGGGCTATATGCATATGCTAATCTATTTTTACTTGAAAAGACCAACTCTTTAAACTCTTTATCATCAATGTACTGATTTACTACATTCATATCAAAATATACTATTAGCTTTGAATTATCAAATTCACCCTCTATTTTAAAATCTTCCTCAGTAATATTAGGCATTTTTAATACATTACTATATTTACCATATACTTCTAATTTATGATATTCATAAATTCTTATTTTTAGTTCCTTTTCATCGTACTCTTTTTTCACATATTTATCTAACATAGAGAAATAGTAATTAAAATCTAAACATGTTTCACATTCAAAACATAGTTCACCTAGTTCATTATTTTTTTTTGCCATAACTATTTCTGCAAATAAACTTTTAGCATTCTGATAATTTAATTCTTTAGAAATAATCTTATTTAAATTCTCTTTTAAGACTAGATTCCATCTTTCAAATTTCTTACAATCCATATAATCACTCCAATACTAGGTTTTACATCATTATATCTCAATAAAATGTAATTATAAACATATCGCCGTTTCTACTCAAGACCTCTACCTTTACTTGACTCCTTTTAGCCGAGTACTATGGTCAATAAATCTTTTGTTCCCTTTCCAAGAACATCTTCAAACTTCATTACACAGGTAGTAAATTTTTGTTTATTAAGATTGTATTTCAAAATATTATACGATAAATATGTTTTTCCTGCTGTATTATTCTTCACACATCCTGTCGATGAACCACATCCTACAATATGAATATTATTATATTCTTTATTATAATTAGGAATATGCCTATGTCCATGTAATACCATTGAAATTTTATTTTTTGTCACCCATCTTATAAAATCATCTGAATCTCTTAATTGTAGACGCTCTTCATATATACTAGCATTGGTATTCCTTCGAAACAAATTTCCTCTGTACCAGTCAGGTTCTTCAATAGGAATTGGGTGATGATGCAACATTGCAACACAGTGATATCCATTTGATATGTAATCTTGCAAACGATGTTCTAATGTAGTCATCTGATCAAAACCAATCAAACCTTGAGCACTCATGAAATCAGCATCAACATTTGAATCAATTCTTACTATTACTAATTTCAACTTATCAATTACTTCAATTGAGCGTTTACTTAAGACGCTTTTTTGTATTTTTTCTTTTCTATTACTTAAGCTGGTCATTAAACCAAGGTATGGATTATAATCATGATTTCCCCTAACTACAAAAGGTGCTTTGGTGCTTAGTCTTGCAATTTCCTTATTATACGCTTTCCATTTATAAGCATTTGTTAATGTAGGACGATCTAGTAAATCTCCTGTAATCATTGAATAAAAGGTCACTTTATTTTCATATGGTAACAAATTAGCTTTACTAAGTAATTTTTTTTCTTCCTTGATTAATTGTAAAAGACGATCTTTCCCCGTTTCTATCGAAGGCTCTCCTATATGCAAGTCACTCATATGCATAAAATAAGCACTTCTACTTTTCTTAAATTTTTTCGATAATGCAGCCATTCGTTGTACTAGATATCTAGGTTTGTCTCCCCAACGATGTATTTCGTCATATACACTTTTTACTTGTACTAAACTAGTTATTGGTATGAAAATTCCTGGTATTTCTTCCGTCCATATCAGAATTCCTGGCCATTCATCACTTTCTTGCAATGCAACTTCAATACCTGGAAAAGCCCCGAAAATTTCAACATTATTATTAGGCACTTCTTTAGGTTGCAAAATTAAGCATGGGTCACCAGGCTCATGTCGGACAAGTTCACTGAGGTAATCTTCATTGATAAATTTTTTAGTTACTTCATCAGACTCATTAAATGATGGTAATAGCAATGTTCTAAAAATGCAAGGCTTAAAAAATTTATGTATTTCTACTAACACTTTATAAGTCTCCGAAAAAGTACTATCCTTACTTATAATGTTAATCTTCTCCTGTTTCGTTAAGTCTCTCCAACTATGAGCATGTTGCTTAGCCCACTCGCTAATTTCAAATCGCTCTAAGTTACGGATCGATCGAATTCGCGTAAACCTCATTTCATTTGAAGGATCACTTGAGAAGAAATTTTCTTGAAATGTTTCTGTAATCTGAAATAATTCCTCAAAGGCAATTGCACCTCTTTCATAATTGAAAATTACCTCATCAAAAAATGGTATTATATTACCAGCCACTAATTGTGCAACAGTATTAGCATTTTGTAAGTCAAAGCGAAATCCCATCTTTTTAACCTCCATATTAACACTATTTAATCTTATCAAATTTATAAACTAAATATAAGATAAACAATCCCTACTATGTAACAATCCCCTGCACCTTTACAAAAGAATTTTCATCAATATTTATAATTTAACAATCACTTATTATAGTGCTTTTTTCTACTTAGTCCGATAATAACGTATATGTAAAAGCACACTAATCTGTCCAGCTTAGCGTAGCCAATCACCAAGAATGTCCAACTTTTTTAAGAGCCTTCTCTCCCAAACTTTTTTCATGTTCCCGGTTACCAAGAAACTCATCATTTCTAGTCACTATTGGATCGAACCAATCAGCTTTCTTAATTGCCCAGTCAACCCATACTGCTGTTTCATCATCTAATCCGTCTTGACCGCAAGAATTCGCAACAGCTTTGACATAAGCTCGAATTCTGCATGCAGTTTCAAAGTCTAGTGCTGCATTTTCCAACGCTATCGTTTGCTCTACTTCTTCATTATACTTTTTGCGACGTTCTTCCTTTCGTCTTGCTTCCTCTTGTCGCTTCCGTTCAGCTTCTTCTCGAGCTTCTCTGGCAATACGAACAACCTCGGATTCTTCATATAGTTCTATCAGCATTTCGCCAAGCCGAGATTCAATATTAATTTTATCCGTGTCTCTGAAATATTTGCCCTGACGAATGCTTATCCTAAGCCTTCCATTAAATACATAATCATACTTACGAATCTGAGGTTCTGATGTCCATGAACTATGACGTTTCTCATCTTTATACTTAATAAGGGCTTGCACTTCCTGTTTTGTAATCACATGCACGACCTTATCCTGACTCTCAGCAATTTCGATACGTACATGTTCATTTCTGACCCGAAGCGAAAGATCCCCATTAACAGAGCCACTTAGATTTTCAATCTGGCGAAATAATGCGTCAAGTATTCGGTACACACGAGGGAGCGACTCATTTGAAATCAATCCAGCCAGAAAAGGTGGATCATAATAATAGTCTTTTTTCTTTTGTGCGCCTTCTTCTTTTCTGTCTTTTTGATTCCACCCTTTAACGACAGCTCGATACGCAACTATTTTTTTATGTACTTGAGCATTTTCAACAGGCATCTTAACCTCTTCGGCAGCACGGAGAACCTTTTCCCTCTCAGGGTCTGATAGAAATTTGAGTAGTTGCTTGGCTGGATCAGTAATCTTTTCCTTGATACCCTCAAAAGTTTTTGCACCAACAATCTCAATCATCCCTTGTGCTTTATGAAGGCGTCTGCTTAATTTTTGCGCCAGCTCGGACTTTAGCCCAGTAGCCAAGCGGAGGAGTAGGGATATTCAATGCCTTGCAAATTTTATGTATAGCGACGTCCGACACTCCATATTGCTCAGCAACTTTTACTACAGGTCTTTCCCAAACCTCTTTGTACAAATTTTCGCGGTTATAAGTATTATACTCACCACTCACGGTTCGGTAGGGACTCTGACTTTCTTGTTGGTTATTCTCAACTTCGATCGCTAGCTGCTCCTTGGGTTCGTCTTCTTGAATCAAAGGACTTCTTTCTTCAACGCTTTTTGGGGCAGTAGTTCGAATGCGCTTTGGCTTGTTATTCGTCGGAAGAGTAACTTCAATGATAGGATACTCCTGCAACGGAATCTGCTCAACTAACTTGCCAAACTTTAATTTTATCCAATACCCTGATGGTGGAATAGGAATATCTACTTCTTTGCATAATTTTAACAACTCATTATAGTCAGCATTATACTTTTTCGCCACACCTGCAACCGATATCTCCCAAATTTCATTATACAGTTGCTCTCTGGTTAGATTAATAGCTTGTTCCTCAGCCAATATCCTTCCCCCTTTTTTCTGTTATAGAGTGTAGGTACTGCTGCATATCATCTTGCGAATAATCATCGTCCCAAGAAAGCGAAAACGCATATTCAAACAGTCTTATATCGCCTACTCCGCGCTTTCGCTTAATATAAAAAGCAAATCCTTTTTCATTTCTTCAAATTGAGAAATAATAGTATCAAGGTTCTTCTCAATATTTTGAACCTGAATATTAGTTATCTTCCCATGCTTATATGCAATCAGCCGCTCATCAATAATGTGATAACTCCAACTCTCGGAGTATTTTTCTTCATTCTTAATTGCAAAACCTATTGGTAATAGATCATTTCTCATACCAACACTCACAGCCATGGCTGATATTCCCAGATAATTCGCTGCTATTTGGCAAGTGATTTTCGGGGAACTCCTTATTTGCTCATCTGAATATTTACCCATATCATCACCCCCTTGATTTCTAGCATTAAATTCACTATTACAGATTTTGAAACTTTTTATCTGAAGAGCAATCCACATCCATTATCCTGTGCTGACAAAGGAATCCCCAGCTTCTTGAAATGCTTGTGCAAACCATTATCGTACATGCCTCATCTTTTTACAAAAATCGTTACATGCCCTGCCCAGACTTCATTCTAAATTCAGCAAGTTTTAGATACTTTAATAATTCCCTAACACTTCAGGTATGAACTGAATACTCTAACCAAGTGAACTACGCTACTTAGCTCACTTGTCTGTCCTCGTGGCCGCCGCTGGTGAAAAGCCACTTTCTTTACTCTTTTCACGCACCTTGTTCAGCGATTCCTGGACAAACCCTTTCAGTTCCTCATCCGTTATATCCTCCATAGCTTTAATGTAAATCTCTTCTGCTAAATTATATCGACCAACTTTACTTAAAATATTGGCGGCTGTAATAAGCGACTCCCCTTTCAGGCCCTTTGACAATGCTATCATTATATTTTTTTCCGCTTGATCATCCTCTCCTAGTTCTAGCAAGTGATAGGCCCTTATTCTGAATTCTTCAGCGGTCTGAGCAGGGGCTTTAACTGCCCGTTGCCTCCATACTTTAGCGGCTTCACTAAAAAAACTAACTAATTGAGATGGTCCTTCATTTACATTCAACAGTATAGACAGAATACTACACACTTGAGCTATATTATCTAATGCTGCAATACTTGATGGAGAAGCTAGCCGTTCATCAGTAATCATAACCGTAGATCTAGAACCAACTATTTTACCAGCCCTATGTATCAGGGTAAGCCTTTTTAGTAATTTTTCAATTATTTCAATATCTTGGTGAAAATCCTTTTTAAATGCCACCGCCAATATAACACATAAAAGAGAATCATAACTTAGATGAGCAGATTTGATCGGATCATGAGCTAAAGATCGTAGCCTTTCGAAATTCTTATCAAAGAACATCTTTTTTACCGATAAGTCTTTCTCCTCCAACTGCGAAATATTGGTCTCCACATTATTATACGTCTTTATTCTTTCATTCAAAGCATCTGTTCTGGGATAGGCAAAGCCCTGTTTATGTGATAACCATGAATCAATGTTTTGAACTTGAATAGTATTTATCTTCCCATGCTTATATGCAATCAGCCGTTCATCAATAATTTGATAACTCCAACTCTCGGAGTATTTATCTTCATTCTTAATCGCAAAACCGATCGGTACCAGATCATTCCTCATACCAATACTCACAGCCATCGGTGATATCCCCAGATAATCCCCTGCTATTTTGCAAGTGATTTTCGAGAAACTCCTTATTTCATCATCTGAATATTTGCCCAAGTTTTCACCTCTTTAATCTCCATATACTTACACGAATTTACACCATAAGTAAATTATAACATAAAATATAGAAAATTTTACTAACTAAAAAAGCCACCTCACCCAAAAAGGCAAGACGCAGAACTCTCATTACAGACGGCTCTCTGTCAACACTATACACCTGGGACAATTAGGTCTACGCACAATGTATCCTTCCTCTTCCAACTTAATTAAATGACTATGAATAGTTGAACTACTAAGGCCCACTCCCGCGCCGATCTCGCGGATAGTCGGGGAATATTGGTGTGGGTAATCGCGGATGAAGTCGAGGATAGCTTGTTGCCTTAGACGTATATTATAGCCTTTGAAAATTATCTCGGCCTCTTTTTTCTGCTTTTCAACCTTAATTGTCTTCTTTTTAGTAGAAACAGGCTTATCTTTGTCCGTTGATATCATATGTAAACTTTTTGCATCTACAGCATCGCCTCTAGACTGTTGTTCACTCATACAGTCTTTTTCAACCAAGTCAACTTTATATAAACTATTCATCGCTTCATCCAGTTTTCGGCTAATTACTAAGACATCTGGATGTGATACTCCTTTATTAAATGCCGTTATATGCATCATTTGCCGTAAGCACTCTACCCTAGACACTGAACTTTGCATGACAGGCACCTTCCTATTTTCTTTCGATGAACCATTTACCCTGATCATCAAACAAATAAATTTCTTTGTTACATATCCGGCATGTGTACCTTATTCCCAGACCACCGCCTTTAAGTGACGGCGCTTGTCGAACATCCAGAACCCGATCAACTTCAAATACCCGCCCATCTTCCCATTTAATTGTTAGGGGTCGAACGCTCCCGTTAATATCATGCTTCGCTGTGATTTCCACAAATATCTTACCCATAACATACACCTACTTAAAATACGATACTGGATGTATAACATGATCTTCTTTAGGACTGAATCCTGTTAAATCTCGATCAAGCAACATCGAACAACGCTGAACACTATAATGGCCAAATCGTTCTCGGAGGCAATCTATCGTCTGTGCCAAGGCTTCTGCATTCAAATTACTATTATCGAACAAATCAAGTTGTAAATGCCCATCAGCCGTCACAAGATCACTCCCCCGAACACCAAGACTACGAATCGGATTATTCCATCGGTAGTTCTCAATAAAAAGTTCCATTGCCTTTTGTGCAATATCATCAGATAAAAATGTTGGGCCTTGGGCCTTGCCTTGTCGCTCAAAAGATATAAGATCATTATCCCTTACACTGATCGAAACAGTCCTACATTTAAGACCATGCTTTCTTAACCTAGCTGCCACACTCTCTGCCAGCACATAAAGAATCAATTTGACATCTTCATTATTTATTAGGTCCCTTGGGGTAGTAGTGCTATTTCCAACTGATTTAACAATACTCTCTTCACTAGCCTGCTTTACAGGGGCCGAATCAAGGCCATTTGCAAAATGCCATAATGTTTCTCCCCAGACTCCCAGTAGTAGCTTCAGGTCATTGACATCACGCTTTGCAAGATCTCCAATGGTATAGATGGCACGATTCTCAAGCTTTTTGCCTGTTGAACGTCCAACATAAAGTAAATCGCCAACAGGTAGGGGCCATACTGTCTGGCGAAAGTTGTCCTGAGTGATAACTGTGGTAGCATCTGGCTTTTTCATATCACTGCCCAGCTTAGCAAATATTTTATTCCATGACACACCGACAGATCCAGTTAAGCCAAGTTCATCACGCAGTCGTTTTCGAATTATATCTGCAATTTCAGGCCCAGTCCCGAACATCTTCTCTGTTCCAGAAATATCCAACCACCCTTCATCAATCCCGAACGGCTCAATTTGGTTTGTATAATCTGCGTATATTGCTCTTGCTAACCTAGAAAATCTTAAATATTTTTTAAAATCAGCCTGCACTGCCACTAGTCCTGGACACTTTTGCTTTGCTTGCCAAATTGCTTCACCGGTTTTGACACCAAGAGTCTTTGCAGGATAATTCTTTGCCAGCACGATACCGTGGCGCGCCTCAATATCACCACAAACTATAACAGGTTTATCGCGGATTTCTGGTCTATAAAGGCACTCTACCGATGCGTAAAAGTTATTAAGGTCAACGTGCAAAATTGTACGACTCACAATAATATCACCCTCCCCTTAACAAACGTATGTTCGTTTATTATATAGTTAATATACTGAAAAGGCAAGTAGCAATTGGAAAAAAACATAAAAAAAAGGCCAGTCAAGGTGATTAAAAAACACCCTGGCTGGCTCATTTCCTATTCAACACATTCAATCCCAGTCCCCTCAAGTAAACTACAATCAATCTGCTATAGTCATTGACCTAATATTGTTTCAAACGACCCCAAAATGGACTTTGCTATCTGGACTTTATCTAATAAAAGATAAACGGAAATCACAAGAGTAATTATAAGCAAAAGCAAATTTATCTTATTGCTCTCTGCTGTATTAATTATTTTTTTATTCGGAGTATTAATATGAATAATATATGATATGTACCAAAACATAACTAAGGACATTATGTTAAGTTTAAATTGAAAACCATCGGTAAACCTAAGCATTAGCGTACAAATTAACACGCCTAAATTTATAGAATATACAATTATACGATAAAAATTAACTTTTCTTTCTTTCGGCATACGTGAAATAAATGATGGCTCGAGGTTGTCTTTCACTAAATATATTCTGTACATTAATGACATCATTATTAAAGCTAACGTGATTAGCGTGAAAACATGCCAAGTAGGAATTAAGAAACTTCCGTTTGCAAATGCCATCATTCCATACATTATAGCAATAACTGCCATATTATTCACAGTAAGAAAAGTAGCTTTTGATAATGCCTGCTCTTCACGCTCATCCCTTTTTCTTTTTAAAAAAGACATTGCAAATATCCAAAGAGCTGAAGTTAATAGCAATGCACCAATTAACATGATACCGTTTAAATCAAGGATATCATTATTCATCTTCATTATCCTCCTCTTCAATATAAGTAAAAACCTCATCTACCTTTTTATTAAAAAAGTTTGCTATTTTAAAACTAAGCTTTAAGGATGGGTTAAATGTCCCTCTTTCTATTTCCAAAATAGTAGTTCTAGAAACGCCTATTGCCTCAGCTAACTCCTCTTGCGTTATATCTTTTTCCGCACGCAAGACTTTAATTCTAGTTTTAAAATGTTGATATTTAGAAGTTCCCAGCAATCTCACTCCTTTTATTCCCCTTTTATTTTATCTAATATAAATATATACTTTACACATCTTTTTGTCAACTATATACTACTTTTTATTTTTTATATACAACAAAATGTAAGATATATATAATTAAGGTATATAATTATAACAAAATTCATATCTTGATTAGAAAAGCATCAATTAAGGCCGTTAAGGTGACTATATACCACCTCAACGGCCTTAATTGCTATTAAAATTCACACTATAGCTCCGTCCCATCCAGCAGATTTACAACAGATTTACAACCACCCTACCCTCATCAAAAACGACCATCTTTTCTACTAAAGTAAAATATAAACCAATATCAAATTCAAGCATCACCTCAGCCTCCGTCATAATCCCAATAAATTGCCTAGCCTTATACCTCTTCAATAAATTATCATCCACCAAGCGTTCCTGCCACTTTTCAAGAAAGCATATTTCTTGAAATCTCGGTATTGACTTTATAATAATCATATCAAATTCCCCAGCCTTGCAGTCCTAAATCGCCTTATTAAACTGCTCTCGCGGGCACCCGTACCGCTGATTCACTTCGTCATCGCAAACTCCTGCATACTAATCATCTGGGTGCCCATTTATATAGAAAATATTTTCATTGCCCTCATTTAACCCAAGTCTTTTCTTATGGGATTTTATTTTATTAAACTATGAATAAAAATTCCTATCATTGGTAAGAATTATAATATGTAGTTTATCTATTTTAAGTTGATGAACTAAGTACATCTTAGGCACAAAAATTTTCTTTGAGAAAAAATGGCCTCATGCATATGTTTATACTGATACCAACTAGGTAGGGAGAGAATGTAACGTGAAGAGAAAATTACTATATGTCAGTGGCGTACTCGGTTTATTTATGTTCATTGCTATTGGCTGGGGATTTTTACTGTATCAAGGTAAGCAGAATTTACCTGTATCATGTGGCAAAGAAGATCTGATTCGGTTACACGTATTAGCAAATAGTGATAGCATGTCAGATCAGCAGTTAAAATTAAAAGTACGTGATGCGGTAATTGCTTATTTAGCTCCCTATTTAGAACATACTACTAGAAAAGATGATGCTAAACAAATTGTTTTAGAACATAAGGATAAACTTACTGATCTAGCTAAGCAAATACTGGTTATGAATGATGCTGATTATCCTGTAGATATACAGATTGGGATGTTTGACTTTCCGATAAAATCATATGGTAGCTTAGTACTGCCAGCTGGCAAGTATGAGGCAGTACGTATATTAATCGGACGAGCTGAAGGTAAGAATTGGTGGTGCGTATTATTCCCCCCCTTATGTTTTGTTGATATTACAAATTCAACTGCTATACCAGCAAAAGATCTGGCTGATAAGGTTGAGGAGCAGAATGTAAAAGTCGAATTTAGATCTAAAATTTCTGAACTGTGGAGAGAAAGTACAAACTAGCTACCGCCATAGTAATCTCAATAGCTGGCATCTATTCTATAGCAAGATTGGCATCATCAGGAATTCTAGGACGGCAATTATGATTAGCAAATTCTATGTTGTATGAAAGTCATATAACAATAAAAAACCTTCTATATGTCCACAAAATAAAAGTCACTACTCTACCAATAAAAGGTAATAAGTTTTTTTAATATGGATAAAGTTATTAATATTATGGATATCTCCCGATAACTTTATTTTTCCCAATGATTTATCATCTCTTTCCGTATTGAACCAACTATCAGCCAGATATTTCAATACAGACATTATTTCTGATCACCGAGTATGTAAAGCTACCCCCAATCGGCTTATTTCTTATTCAATTTCACATTCTACCACCGTACCATCAAGCAAACTCACAATTACCCCCCATCATAAACTACCATCTTCTCAACCAAAGCAAAATACAATCCAACATCAAACTCCACCATCGCCTCTGCATCCGCTATCATTCCAATAAATTGCCGTGCCTTATACCTTTTCAGCAAATCATCACCCACTAACCGTTCCTGCCACTTTTCCATAAAATAAGCCTTATTCTCCACCATAGCGTTAAAGGCACCCACAAAGGCCTGGTACAAAACCCCATCATCAATGTGCATGAGGGGCGCTTAAAGGTGCAAAAAAAATCCGGCTAAAAGCGCATATGCGTTCATAGCCGGATCACTCTTTACAATAAAATTCGCCCTAGTTTTATATGCGTAGTAGTCGGTTAGATCCAGCTCATGAGTTAGGCTGATCACGATTCTTTCGTAAAAGAATATGCCTATACTTTTTGATCTTAACTAATAAATGTCTTTCTCGAAGGGTCTTTCAAAGATCCAGTTTGCAATAGCAGAAATTGTTGCTTCTTCTTTGTTTAAATAGCCGTGCGGTGAAAATGGTCCACATGCTGCCTTCCCTGTAGCGAAGGAGCCTCCATGCACACTAATAAGCGGATAGCCATAAGCTTTAGCTGCCGCTACAGCTCCCCCATAAGGCGACGAGTGACAGCCGTCATCAGTATTATGAACTAGAAGAACAGGTATAGTAAGGCCCTTAGGGGGAAAACTCATGACGTTAAACACTGTAGAGGTCGAAACCACTCCTTTTACCTTGGCCTGTATCTTTTCTGCAACATAAGCCGAGGAAATTGTACCCATACTTGTTCCGACAAGGTAAACCGGTAATCCTGGAAATCTTTGGTTCACCTCGTTAATTACAGCGGAGATATCCGCCGCATGCTCTTTTCCAGTACGGAACGAACTCCCTATACCATCTTTCGAATCTGATGGGCAATCAACAACGACAGTTGCTAGATGGTTCTGAACAAAGATCCTCCTTGACCGTACAAGAAAGTTGCCATTTGTAACAGGTTGATCTGGATTAATACCGACGTATCCCTCTGAACCTGGAAACAGGATAACGATTGCTTCCGGTGGTGTTTCAGTGTCGCTAGTGATTAAGACTGGCTGGATGACTCCTGTGCGAGTGGGCAAATAGACGGCTTCTTCTTTTACTGCGGCGTGAGCAGACGAGATAGAGAAAAAACTTAGGACTAATAAACAGATAATGTGTCTTATCGAGGTTTTACATTGTGACATTCAGCTTCCCCCTTAAAAAATTATGCCATATATCGAATTAGTGGTGGCTTTACTGGACATACAGGGCTAGGCGCCTACTTAAACTGGAGCTATCCGACACCACGTTTTTTTCACCGTAGGCGCAGCATAAGCTTTGCTCGGCGCAAGAGTGCCTACTGCGTTTTCAATAGGTTTGCTAAATATTAGTTTTATGAATAAACCATTCAACAAAAACCAGCAATAACCTTTAAAAAGCAATAATATTTTTACAATAAATTCCGACAATTTGCATTTTGCACAATAAAAAAAGCTGGTCAAAGTGATTACAAACCACCTCAATCAGCTTCATTCTCTAAATTACACACTCAATCGCTGTCCCATCAAGCAAACTAACAATCAATTTGCCCCCATCATAAACTGATATCTTCTCCACCAGTGCAAAATATAGGCCGATATCAAACTCAGTCATCACCCCTGCTACCGTTATTATCCCAATAAACTGTCTCGCCTTATATCTCTTCAGCAAATCATCACCCACCAAGCATTCCTGCCACTTCCCCATAAAATAGTCCTTATTCTCGACCATAGCATTAAACGCACCCACAAACGCTTGGTACAAAACCCCATCATCAATATGTTTGCTTAGACACCCCTTCTCACCCTTCACCGCATACTTTCCATTGCACCGCCAGATGATTCGCCTCTGCTTCTCATTGGTCGAATTCCATACCTTTCTCCCAAACATATGACCGCAAGTACCGCATATAACTCTCCCCGCAAAGGGATTATCAGTTGTCGCATACTCAATCTTTTGAATCCCATGCTCTAAGCAATAAGCTTTCCGTCGCTCCATCTCCAGTTGGACTGCTTGCCAAATATCCTTATCAATTATTGCAGGATGGCTTTCTTCGACGTAATACTGTGGGACTTGCCCTGTGTTTTTCGCTCGTTTTTTTGTGAGAAAATCGACTGTATAGCTCTTTTGCAGCAGAGCGTCTCCTTTATATTTCACGTTGGTGAGCATACTCCTAATCGTACCATCATGCCACTTTGGTTTACCATTCCAATTAGGAACGCCATCAGTTTCTAGATCTTTAGCAATTCGATTAGCACCTTTACCATCCAAATACTCCTTATATATCCGCTTCACTATTTTAGCTTGCTTCTGGTTAATCATGAGATTGCCATTAGGGTCCTTATCATAGCCTAAAAACTTAGTGTGGTTTAAATGTAACTTCCCTTGTTCAAAGCGCCTTCTGATGCCCCAGGTAGAATTTTCGGAGATTGACCGTGACTCGTCTTGCGCAAGTGAGCTTAAAATGGAAAGTAGTACTTCACCTTTAGAATCAAGCGTAAATATGTTTTCTTTTTCAAAAACGACCCCAATGCATAAATCCTTGAGTAACCTTACGAAACTCAAGCAGTCAAGAGTGTTCCTCGCAAAGCGGGATATGGACTTCGTTATGATCATATCGATCTTCCCAGCCTTACAGTCCGCAATCATCAAATTAAACTGCTCTCGCTTCTTGGTGCTCGTACCGCTGAGTCCCTCGTCTGCATAAACTTTTACAAGTTCATAATCTGCATGGCCATTTATATAGGAAGTGTAATAAGCAACTTGTGCATCATAACTTGATGCCTGCTCCACTAAGTCAGTCGATACACGGCAATACGCAGCTACCTTTTTCAGCACTGGACTTTCAGCTAGGCTAGTCCTATTGGCCCTTGCTGGTATAACGGTAATGTTTCGTGCCATTCTTCATAACCTCCTCGATTACTGTCTTTTTCCGTATGTTCATCCTGCTTATCACATCATCTTCAATCACTGTACCCGTGCAAGATTTTTTTCCTTCATTAATATACGTACTACATTGCCACATAATTTTCTTGCAGGCATGCTTACTATTCCAAGTCCGCCGCCGTAAAGTGGCCTGGCATTTACTGCAGAAGAGCATTCCTGTGAGTGGATACCGATGTTGATGTTGTTCCTTTTGATCATTGCCTTTAAACCTTGAATCAATCTGCCTCTGCGCTTCTTCCCAGATTTCTTTAGTGACAATGGGTGAATGATTTTCTTCAATATAATAGCTATCAACCTCACCATGGTTGGTACACTTCTTTTTGGAAAGGTGATCCTTCCTGTAAGTCTTTTGCAGCTTGGCATCACCTTTATACTTTTCATTTTTAAGTATGTTTAAAATGGTGCTGGGATTCCAATCACCACCAGTAATGCTTCGTATACCTGCGTTCGTAAGTTCCTTAGCAATTACGAAAGCACCTTTGCCATTAACGCATTCATTAAAAATTTGCTCAACAATTTCTGCTTGGCTCCTATTTATCACTAGATCTCCATATTCATCCTTATCGTAGCCGAGAAACCTTGTGGTATTTATGGCAACTTGTCCCTGCTCAAATTTTCGTTTATATCGCCATTTAATATTATCACTGACATTTTTGCTTTCCTCTTGGGCAAAAGAAGAGAGGACCGTAAGCATTAGCTCACAGTCCCCATCAAGACTTGATATATTTTCTTTTTCGAATATGACCTCTACGTTTAAGGATTTTAGTTCTCTGACCACTTCCAGTATAATCGTTATGTTCCTTGCGAAGCGGGATATCGACTTGGTTAATATTCGGTCTAGTTTATGGTCCCTTGCTAGCGCCAGCATCTTTTGAAACTCTGGCCGATCATCCTTGGTCCCTGTTAAAGCACGATCGGCAAAGATGCCAGTAAATACATATTCTGGGTTGCTTTCAATCAGCTCTTTGTAATAAGTAGTTTGATTCTCGAGCGAGTCGCCTTGGGCCTCACTTGCAGATGATACTCTTGCATAAGCACAGACCCTTTTGCGTGTTATGATCTTGGTAGGCTCAATGATTCTGACCCTCATGTTGGAAATGCTCCTTTGTATCAAGTTCATGTACCATTAATCACTCTTTGGAGCTTGAAAGTCAAGTTTGATAGAAGATAATTGATAGTGTTGGCATGTTTGACTTCAAAAATAAAAATTACCTTCCAATCAGTATCAATTGGAAGGTAACTTAAGTAGTTATTTACTAGTTTTTTTATTCCCTCGTTTTGCCACAGACTTTATAAGCCTGTGTGCAACATCATCTTCACGAACAGCCAACTCTCCTAACTCGCCAGGAGTTAATCCTTTTCTTTCTTTTCTACCAACAAGCCCTTCGTGAACCCTACTCAACAACTCAATTGCTTTCTCCATAAACCAATTCCCTCTTGTATCAATTTGGCACCGTACCATATATCACTCTTTCTGGCGGTAAAGTCAAGTCGATAGAAGGTATTAATAGTGCTGAAATGCTTGACTTTCTAAACCCGATAATCAACACAAAATCGCCCGCTTTTTGGTATATTATCACCGGCTCGGCAGGCACTTATATTTTTGAGCAAACAAAGAAGCCATACCCCGAAGGATATGACTTCTTACATTCACTGGATGGTTATATTATAGTTGCGAGCCAATTACGATACCAATCACACCAGCTATAATTTCATTCATCGTATTGTCATGACGTCGGTTTTCGCGTTCCTGCCGCTCATGCCATTGTCGTTCACCTTCATTATCGCGCCGATGCATCGCGCGTTCATGTCTCTGATTTTCCTGCCAGTGCTGATCATCCGTTGTTCCAATCACCGCTTGCTTTTGATATAGAGTTTAAGCCAAACTGAGCAACACCAACTAAATAACGTGTAAACAATTATTTTCTTTACTATTTTTCCCACAATAGAACGCCCCTTATATTTATTATATTATAATTGTGAACCAATGACAATGCCAACCACACCAGCTAATTTTTCATTCATCGTATCGTCACGACGTTGGTTATCACTTTGCTGACGATCATTCCAGTCCCGACACTTTCATTATTGTGACGTCGCATTTCTCGCGCATGCCTTTCATTTTCTTGGCGTTTTTCCTCATCGTGATTACCATGTCCATTATCTAATTATACAATCCCTGGCATACCGTCAATATGTAATAGCGAGGCTTCGATTACACTTGCACCCAAGCCAAGTTGCATCATACCTGCCAGTGAGTAAATCATTAATCCCTGATTAACCAGCGCAGTCAAATGACTATGAACAGTTGAGCTGCTCTTCAATCCTACACCTGCAGCGATTTCTCTAACGGTCGGCGGATACTTGTAAGGATACTCACGAATAAAATCAATAATTGCTTGTTCCCTTGGGGTCATGGTATCGCCTCCAAACTTCTGCTCAAAAATGAGCGAATCGTTTGAGACCTCCTATAACTTATTGATTTACAATTTCATCTCGTGTAAATTTCAATGCCTTCATCAAAGACCCTGTGTTTATCTCATTATCTTGATAACCCTGCCGAATAATTTCAAAATAATGTTCACTCGGCAGAGCAGGCATATCTGCATACGGCTTGGTCATAACATACATCATAGCTAC